>Ga0247817_10000080_pt1 | contig 89315 bp, 76 predicted proteins | sample UWRJL212509R1_FD_178010 | JGI IMG/M metagenome (GOLD analysis project Ga0247817, IMG submission 178010) | Plant litter microbial communities from Arlington Agricultural Research Station in Wisconsin, United States - UWRJ-L212-509R-1 | ecosystem: Environmental > Terrestrial > Plant litter >... | reverse complement strand
CCCTTTGATACTGCCGAATATCCTTTCTTTGCATAGTCAATATAAACCTGAAGTGCCGCTATTTGAAGGATTAGTTCCTTCCTCTGCTTTGCCTGCCCGCTCATACTTTGATTAAAAACACAGAGCGCTACTAGTAATACAGCTATCTTTTTCATGTTTTTTTTATTGAATTATGGAATTCCGTAAAATTGTTTCACTTGGTTTACATCTGCTTCTGTTTTGGCCCTCTGAAGACTCAGCAGTATGTTCTGCTGGTTAAACATTGTAAGGTCGTCGTAGTTTCCATCAATCTGATCTGCAGCCTTATTGATGATTTCCAGACGTTTGAGATCGCTCATTTGGGTGGCAAAAGAATCCAGAATCAAAAAAATCTGGTCGATATTCTTCACACTTTCCTCTAGTATTCCTGTATAAACGCGCTCCATATACTGGATTTCGCTGTCTTTAAAATGGGTATCCTGCTTGAAAAGATTCCAGGCTCTTTCATATTCCTGAACAAGCTGTGTCTGCTTTTTGGTAATCTCTTTTATCCTCTGGTAGTAGGTGATAATTGACTTTACTTTTGCCAGCTCTTCATAGTAGCCTTTGTAAAGATCTTTTTGTTTCTGGGTCCAGTCCGAGATCTCATCCAGTTTTAATTTGGATAGGACATTTTCCACCTGCTTCTGTGCGTTCTGAAGCCAGATCGTCTTATTCTGCAGTTTCTGGATTCTAAGATCGATTGCTTTGATTACCTTCTTAGTTACTGCTTTTACAATTTCCAATATCGGGAGTGCCATGGTTTTCTCGGCAGGTCTTGCCGGGGCACTTACCAAAAGCAGGCAGACCAAACTGATAATTAATTTCTTTTTCATTTTTTCATTTTCATTTAATTCCATTTCTCATATCCTGAGCCATTGCGGCTATTCCTTTCTTTATGTCCCCGCCAAACTTCTTCGCATAGGCATTCATTTTCACTTTCTCGCTTTCCTCTGTTGTATAAGCTAAATATTCCTCCAGCGAAACTTCGGTTCTATAGACCTTTGAAAGCATCCCTCCTAGAGAGATAAACACTTCTTTGTATTTCCTGGCTGGATCATTGGCTTTATTTACAGAAAGTACAAGTGCCTTTTCTTTGTCTGTAAGTCCCAGAAGCTCCTGAATCTGGTCAAACTTATTCTGATATTTGCTCTGGTCCAGAAGGATCTTGCAGTCGCTGTTGTTTATAATAGCCTGTTTTACCACGGGCGAAGAAATAATATCCTCCACTTCCTGAGTTACCACTATCGCTTCCCCGAAGAATTTACGCACAGTCTTAAATAAATATTTTATATAATCCGCCATCCCTTCTTTTGCTATGGCTTTCCATGCTTCCTCAATAAGTATCATTTTTCGAATACCCTTAAGTTTTCTCATCTTGTTTATAAAAACTTCCATTATTATGATGGTCACTACTGGAAAAAGAATCGGATGGTCTTTGATATTATCCAGCTCGAAGACAATAAACCTTTCTTTTAGAAGGTCCAGATTTTCTGTCGCGTTCAGTAGATAATCAAACTCGCCTTCCTTGTAATAAGGCCTGAGTACATAAAGAAAATTATTCACATCAAAGTCCTTCTCCTTTACTTTATCTCCTTCCAAAATTGAGATAAAATCCACCTTCAGGAAATCATAGAAGCTATTGAAACAGGGAAATATCTCTGCATAATTATCCAATTTCTCGTAATAAAGCTGAAGGGCATTTGAGAGTGCTACATACTCGCTCCGGTTAAAGGTTTCGTCGTCTTTTTTCCAGAGTGCGAGCAGAAGCGTTTTAATGCTCTCTTTTTTCTCTGTATCCAGACTGTCTCCTTCTGAAATATAAAATGGGTTAAAACGGATAGGATTCTTTTCATCGTAAGTGAAATAATAACCGTTTACCATATCGCAGAGCCCTTTATAGCTGTGCCCGACATCCACCAGCACAATATGCGTTCCCTGCTCATAATAGCTTCTCACCATATGATTGGTAAAAAAGGACTTGCCGCTGCCCGAAGGTCCCAATATAAACTTATTGCGATTGGTGCAGATTCCCATCTTAACAGGCTCATCACTGATATCAACATGAACTGGTTTTCCTGTCAGCCTGTCTCCCAGCCTGATACCGCACGGACTCAGCGAAGATTTATATCCCGTTTCCATATTCAGAAAGCATACCGCCTGTTCAGTAAAGGTGTCGAAGGTGTCATTCATGGGAAAGTCCGCAGCATTTCCCGCCATTCCAGCCCAATAGATCTGAGGAGCTCCGACAGTTTCCTGCTTGGCAGCCGCATCCATCTGCGCAAGAGCTGATGACACTTTGTTTTTAATCTCTTTCAAGTCTTCCTTATCCGTGCTCCAGGCCAGTACATTAAAATGGGCTTTAACCGGAAGCCTCTGCTGTGATACTGCCTCGTTCAAGAAATCATTCGTCGCATCCCTGGCAATCATATTCTCCCGGCTGTAGGCAGAGAGTGACTGCAGTCTGAGTCGCTTGCTTTCCAGCTTTTGGATGGTTTTCTGTGAATCCTCAATGAAGATATACTGATTGTAAATATGATTACAGGATAAGAGCTGGCCGAGGGTTGACGCAAAACCAATACTGAATTTGGTCTTATCGGTTGAATAGCGGTCAAAATTGATTCTCGATCCGCATAATCCAGGAAGATCAGCTGCATCACCAAGAGTAAAGAGCTGACAGTGTTTATCCCCTACCGCTAATCCCTCATCAAACCTTATATCCTTAAATACGAATGAATCTTCACGCTCTGACAAAAAACAATACTTTTCCACCAGCCCTATTCTTCTGCTCTCGCTTCTAAGCGATTCATTTTGCAGACGCTCCAGCTTTATAAATCCGCTGTCTTCCATAATTCTCTTAAACTGGCCGCAGGTATCTGCAAAATCCTCCAGAAGCTGCGGTTTTAAGGTTTCCTCTGGAACTATGGAACTTCTAAGCAGATTAGAAAACAATGAGGTTGCATTTCTTCTTCCCGCCGGTTTCTTGGTCAGCATGATATAGCAGGAATGATCCAGAAATGGTCTCTCATTAAAGAAACGCTCGCTGCTTCTGGTCAGAAAACTGCTGTCTTCACTTGAAAAATTCGCTTTATAAGCACTTTCTAAGAACCAGTCCTGTTTATGAAAAACACAAAACTTCGGCAGCACCTTTAACGCCTTTATCCATGACTGGTGGAAAGCTTCATACTCCTGGTCTGACAGCGTAAAAATTTCAGGCAGTTCTGCCTTAAAAACTATAGTTACATCGCCCTGTTTTGATAAAATGCAGTCATGCTCCACTGCCATAACCGGCAGCTGCTCTTCCATCCTCTTCTCCATCCTTTCTCTATTATATCATTAACTCTCTACAGCTATAACTTCATAAAAACTGCTCTGCTGTAAACTTTAATCCACTTAGGAATCTGTTTTTTAGCCAGAGCCTTCATCATTCCGTATTCACCGTAAGTATTACTCATTCTGTATATTTTAAAAACAAGAAAACCTCCCGCCGTTCCAATAAAACCAATGCATATCAAGGAAGGCACTCCAATTATATACAGGGCAGCAAACAGAATCATAAGACCTACAACACCTCCACCCAAATACCAGATATACTGCGCTTTAAGTCCCTTAAATTCTATACTCTGATTGATTCCTTTATTGATCGAATAAACGCTGTTACTCATCTTCTCTATCGTTTAAACCCCGAAAAAGGATTTAATTACAGTAGCGACTACCACTAGAAACACACAGCTTCCAAACCAGGCTGCTGCCACTTTTCCAGTATCAGGATCTCCGGCATTCCATTTCTGGTATACTTTTACTGCCCCTATCAGCCCGAGGATCGCTCCTACTGCATACATTAATTCAGTGCCGGCATCAAAGTAACTTCTCACTTTCTGGTTGGCTTCATTAATGCCTGCCACACCGTCCTGGCCGTAAATAACATTACTAACCAAAATCATCAGGAGCGACGATCCCATAGCTCTAAATCTTCTAAAAAGACTTTTTAATTTCCATCTGCATTTTTTCATCACAAATCATTTTTAAAGTTATTCTTTAATAAAAAGAAGAGGAATACCGCCGTTGCTACTCTATTTTTCCTGTCACATACAGCCATACCGCACAAGAGAGAACGGGGAATATTCCTCCTCTGAATTTTTTAAAATACCGGTCCTTCCCAGAGACTGTCTGCTTCGCTCAGCGTTAAAAGCAGATTGGGATGCTTTTCAGATTCAAAGACCATTTGTTGGTTAATGTTTTCTCTGAGGGAGGAAATTTTGACATAAGGATATTCATCCAGAAGCATTCGAAGGTAGTTTTGAAACTGCTGTTTTGTTAGTCGTTTTTCTGCACTTTCTTTAACTGCTTCTTTAATACGCTGCGACAGATTTTCCGCATCTTCCAGGGTATCAAAAGAGTTCGGAAATGAATCGGATATCGATTTTATATCCTGTAAACTTTTAGAAGTTTTTTTTAGAAATGGTATCTGCAGTTTCTTTTCACCTGATAAGATTTTTTTTAAATCACTACTGTGAAATTTCAGTAAGATTATTAGATACCAGAAAATTATAGCAATACCAGCCGCGGTCAGATAACTGCACCATGAAATATTTGTAAACATAGCTCCTCATTTTATCGTTCAACATTTTATCCTCCTCTATGAAAATCACCATCCGTTAAATTTTGATGGGATTTATTCTACAGGTCAAAGGAACGATAAGAATAAATTTTCTACAAGTACAACTTTTCTGTACCCTTTTTGTACCCTTTCAAAATGCCCGAATTTAAAGGGTTGTCCGATTAAACAAGACAATAAAATCTAGTACGTTTTTATCTTTCGGATTATTTTCTCAAGACTTTCAATCGCAATTTCCTTATCACGCTCTTCTGCATTATATGACTTGCTTCTCACTGACTGGTAAGAAAGATTTCTTTTTACGGGAGTAGAAAGATAAGGTACTATACTTTTAAATATGTAATTCATAGACTTAGCTTTAATAATTCTCGCCTCATCTGTAGCCCTTAAAATAAGTCCAATCTGATCTCCTGAAAGTATACATTCAAGTTTTGAATCTGCCTTCTCCACAAATTCACTTCCGATAGAATCATCAATCTGTTCCTGCATTAGAATTGCAGCCTTTTTTTCAGCAAATCTGATTTCACTGGAGAACCAGTATTCCAAAAATGAAATAAGATTCTGTTGAGATGGATTAAAGGTTAATTTTAAATCTGTGTTTATTTTAGACAGTTTCTTGCAGAAATATAGCAGCTTTTCAAGTCTTTCAGATAAATTCTCAAAACCTTCTAAATACCTGCCTATTCTAGTAACCAGTTTCTCGGTATATTCTCTGGAATTAAAATTCATTCTTATAAGCATAAGATCAAGATTTGAAAAACCTTCAGATTCCGTAACTTGATCGTTTAATTTTTCAAGTTCGATGATTATCTCTCGATAATACAAAATCTGGCGATAGGTATACTTGCTCTTTCTGCTGTTTTGAAGTGGCGCAGCAAGAAGATTGACAACAAACTCCAATTCTAAATCATTCTCCCCGGTATTTTCTTTTTTTTTAATCAGATTTTTTAAAACCTCGAGTGCTTCTTTTTTCCAAATTGAAAAATAGCTGTAGGACACCCTTTGGTCCAAACTCATAAAGGACGAATATCTGATTTCTATAAATGACAGCAAATCATCGAGCGAACTAATGATCATGTCAAATATTCTAAAAAATTCAGGAGAATTGAATTTTTCGATCGTTCTTATTTCTACTATCCTGTCTATTAAAAAAACCAATGAAGAATGATATTTTCTTATAAGAAGTCTAATCTGCCTTTTACTTTTCAGTTCGAAAAAAGAATCTTTAATATGAATTTTAATTTTTTTTGATTCAGATACTATTGTTTTACTCAAATTCTCCAATTCATATTCCGACACTTTTACAGAAGAATTATCAGTATCAAATGAATTTATAATCAACGAATCAAACCATTCCAAAGGATACATTTTAATCATCGTCTTATCGTTTTAATTAAACAATCTCTGGCAGAATAAGGAGCTGTGTTGGCAGCTTACTTTTTATTAGAACGAAATTCGGTTGGCAGCATACCAGTATGTCTTTTAAAAAATACGCCAAAGTTTTCAGCGCTGCTGAATTCTAATTCATCGGCAATATTAGCCACGGAATAGCTTGAGTCCGTAAGAAGATTTTTTGAAACATTGACAAGAGCTTCAATTATAAATGCTTTAGCTGTTTTACCTGTGCTTTCTTTTACCATCTTATTCAAATGTCCCGGAGTGATAAATAAAGCTCCTGCATAAAACTGAACATGATGCTGTTTTCTCAAATGTATTGATAATAGAGTCAGGAATTGTATTACAATGCTCTCTCTTCTTGAAAAGTCAAGATTTAAGTCGGGTTTATATTTCGAATGTATAAACTTGAGTTCATATATAAATAAATTAAAGCATATCCGGCGCAGCTTAGTAATTACTTCCGGTTTGTCATTGCTGTTCTGCAATACATACATTAATTTATAAATAAGTGACAAAACTTTAAAATCCGTTTCCTGAAGACTAATCTTTCGATCTGATTTTAACATTAGAAAACTAAAAGCATCCGAAAGCTCTTTCTCATAACAATTATTAAATGCAAAATCAAAATTTGTCCTTATAAGATATAGCTGGATATTATCCGTGGCTTCAAGCTTGGTGCATATGGAATTAAATGGGATTACCAATAAATCTTTCCGATTAACTATATTAGTTTCGTCATGAAATCTGATATTCATTTTACCACTTTTGATTAAAAGCACTGAAAAATTTGAAACGGAAAATGGGACCGGTACAATATTTTTTGCCCTATAGTCTGTAATGTATACTACATCAATACCATCATTTTCAATGCTTTTAATCTCAGTATTTAAGATTTCTCTAATCATTTTTGTTCTTTTAGTTTAGATCTCCTTTTAAATTTCATCCTTGAAAAAATATTCCATCCATGTAAAAAACTGGAAATATAAATTAGACAAACAGCATAGGTATAAAATATAGGATGTTAATCTCGGACTCTCAATTATATTGTCCTCGTAAAGTACGTACTGAACCAGCTCATCAGCAGCAAAAAGCTTCATTATAAAATAAAGGCTGCAAAGATTAAAAAGGAACAATAAAATATAAAACAAAGCTCTCTTTTTCATAAATCAGATAGATTAGAAAATTATTAATCAACTATATTAAAGTAGGAAGTGATTCAACTTCATTTACGTCGTTACATCATTAATGTCCGGTACTCCTACTGGTGGTGGATGTCTCCCAATCTCTGTCCTTTCTGTCCTTTTCACTAAATAAAACTGCTTCCGAAATTGAGGAAATAGATAAAATGGATTCCTTTTCATCTGTTAGAAGTGTTGAATCCTGTCTTTTTGAAATCTCGTATTGAATTATAAAATCATCCACGATTTGGTATTGCTGGCCGCGAAGATTTCCGAGATTGACTATATACCCCTTCAGATCAAGTTTCAATGATAATCCCAGTGTGCTTTCATCAACAATTATAAATAATGTTGCGACAGGATCCTCCGTAGAAGAAATTGTATCTAAAGCAGAACTGCTTTTCTCGAAAGTCTTTAGTTCATTTCGCCCATGTTGGGCTTTTAATACTGAAATGATCTTTTCTTTTAATTGGGCAGGAACTAGAAGTACGTAATCTCCCGCCGTAACTTCCTTAAAGTTTTCCTCTAAAGCAGACCCATTTTTAAAATCTGCAGTTTTCTGTTGGCTGATTGCTTGGCTGGAAACCAAGCTTAAATCAGAATTGTCAAAATCGTCATTTGAACATGAACCTAAAAAAATAATTAAACCAGTTAATAATAAATTTTTCATAATGCAAAATGGTTTGGTTAATTGAGAACTTGTCTCAGTCCATTTTACCCGGGCCAGCAGAACTTTTGTTCAGTACTTTACTGAATCTTTTGCTGTTGAATTCAAGGCAAATCTAAATTGCAAAAAATCATAAATCAAGAGCATGTATGTGGATTTTCGGAAAATCCACTGTCGATTTCCATGAAATCAACAATGTATTTTTCTTACATTAAATATTGCAATTCAAATAATTACATTATTTTTGAAAGTTGCTCTATAATGACCTCTACATTTTTTTTTATTAATCTGATTTATGCTTTCATCAAAGCATAAACTCAAAATTTCTATGTATTATGAAATGTAATTTATCAGTACTTCTGCTTCTATTTCTAATTAAATCTTTAAATGCCCAGAATACTCCGAACAGAATTCCTGATTCCCTTATTTTTAAAAGTTATGGATATCTGGATGATAAAATTTATCAATACAAAAATGACAGCCTGAAAGCATCTCCATATTTATATGCCTATTTAAGAAAAGCGCGCAGTGAAAAGAATCATGAAGAGTTAGTTAATGCATATCAAAATATGCTGCATCAGTCACCTATGACTCTCCGTTTAAAATATGCAGACAGCATGGTGCAGGCAGCTGTAAAGTCAAGAAGTAATGAACTGATCGGATCTGCTCAGCTATCCAAAGGAATAGTCTATTACAGCCAGAAAAACTATGTAAAAGCCTATGATTATTATATTAAAGCAAATGAAAGTATTTCCAAAACTGATAATGATTACCTGATCTATAAAACCAAGTATCATATTGCCCAAATTAAATTTTACCTCGGATTTTATGATGAAGCCATTTCTCTTTTTAATGACTGCATTGAATATTTTAAAAAAAATCAGCCCCGCCCCTATTTAAATTCACTGCATTCACTTAGTGTTTGTTACAATAAGATTGGAGATTACAGTAAATGCTCCGAAACTAATGCATTTGGAATTAAAGAATGTGAACGGCTTAATATACCAGAAATGGAATTATTTTTTAAGCACTCCGAAGGAATCAACCAGTTCTTTCTAAATAATTATCATACTTCTATTCAATTGCTTCAGGAAGTTATGCCACAGTTAAACAGCATGACAGAGTTTGCAAATGAATCAATTGCCAATTTTTACATTGGAAAAAACTATTGGAAACTACAGCGTCAGGCAAAATCTGTCCCTTACTTCAAAAAGGTGGAAAAGGCATTTGTTGAGAAAGGCTACATTCGTCCTGATTTAAGAGAAGTTTTTGAATTAATGATTAAATATTACAAGAAAGAAAATAACCTGAAATCCCAGTTGTATTATATAGACCAGCTTTTAAAAGCAGATTCTATATTAACAGATACCAATAAGTACCTAATGGGCAAAATTCACAAGGAATATGACACGAAGGAAATTCTGCTGGAAAAAGAAAAAATACAGCAGCAGCTTGTAAGAGAGAAATATTATGATGTTATTTTGATCAGCGTGGTTGTCGTTCTATTCTCCGCTGTCATTTATGGGACCTATAACCACTTTGAAACCAAAAAGCGCAATAAGATCAAATTTGATCTGCTTCTGAAAAAAAATGAACAGAGCAGCTTACGGAAACAGGCACCCGACAAATTCGAAATAACCGATATTTCGCAGGAGACTGTACAGCAGATAATAAGACACCTTGAAAAATTTGAAAGGGATAAAAAATTCCTGCAAAAAGAGGCAACACTAGCCACTTTAACTGTAAGGTTTAATACAAACAGCAAATACCTTTCAAAAGTGATATACCATCGCAGCGGCAAGCGTTTTGCCGATTATATCAATGACCTAAAAATTGATTATTTGGTGGAACTGCTCCAAAACTCAAGCATGCATAGAAATTACTCCATAGGATCTCTGGCGGAGGAAGCCGGTTTTACTTCCACTCCCCGCTTCACCAATGCATTCCACTCTAAAACAGGAATTTCAGTCAGCTATTTTCTTAAAGAGCTGAAAAAAGAGAATTCATGAAAATATTTTTTTTAGAATACCGTTTTCATTTAAGGCAAAATTTTATTTTTGCCCACTTAATTTAAAAAAATTGTATTATGAAAGACCTTGTTGCCAAAATCAACGCTGAAATCGAAACATTTAAAACAGAATCAGACTCTCTAATTGAAAAAGGAGTTAAAGCTGCAGGAGCAAGAGCTCGTAAATCAACTTTAGAAATTGAAAAATTGTTGAAAGAGTTTAGAAAAGTTTCTATTGAGGAGTCTAAGAAATAATTTTCGGCAGTCTTACTTACTTTTAAAAGAAGAGAATGGGGTTTTTAAGCCCCATTTTTTTATGCTTATTATTTTATGCTGATTCTGTGGGTTTATCCTTTGTAAACGCAAAAAAAGCATCGCTTTTTTGAACTAGAATTATTAGGCAGCCTCTCCCGCTTTGCGCTGTAATCTTTTCTGCCGAACCCCAACAGAAAAGGATTTGCTCTTCAATCGGGGCTGGAGAGAATATACTGCTTTTTATAAACATTAAAAAGTTATAATGCAGCCGAGGTTTAATAAGGGATTACTTCTTTTGGCTGTTTAATTAAGTTACCATAATTTTTCTTTGTATAAAAAGCTGTTTTTATCTAAGTATTATAGGTTTTGTAATTCCAGGTATTCCTAAATCTTTCTTTGTGTAATAACTTTCAATATCGTCTTGATACGAATGAATGAATATTTTGTCATTTTCTTTTTCAACAGATAAAGGCACGCATTATGGTATAAGTTAACTCTTTGTTTGCATTTACCAAATCTTCCAAAATAAATCCACTTTCAAATTAAATCTAATAGCCAAATTGGTTGTACAGTGTGTTAGTTGCTATCAAATGGCAACTAGTTGTTCTTCTGTACTTGAAAAAACGAATTCTTTTGCATTACTAATCATTAAATCGTTATAATAATTTACTTGTTGTTTATTAATTAAGATATATTTACGTTTTTCTTCTTGTTCTTGATAATGAATTATAATAGCTATTTTTGGTGTAATTGGGTAATAATAATCTAGTTGTGAAACAACTCCAGTTTCATTGACAACATGTTTTTTGGCATTTATAATTGGCTGATCAGTTGTTATGAAATCAATATCTGTTTTATTATCAAAAAAAATGAATTTAATATTTTTTTCATACGTCAATGAATTTGCTATCTGTGGTGCATAAATAAACGGCAAAAAATTCACGAATTTATTCGATAAATATGAACGTTTATTGATTACTGGTTTTACCACTTCTTGCATATTCTTTGTTCTGAGATATTGAAAAGAAATATAAATCATAGCAGTTAATAATTCCCGTTCTTCATCAAGGAATTCTAAATCCTCAACTTTTCGGATCTCAATTAGCTTTTCACCAAATTTTTCAAAACTCGTATGCATATCTTCCATCGTGTTCGCTTTCAATAAAGCCAATTCTTTGTCTATTTCTGCAGAATTCATTGAACTTAAATCTTTGTTTTTTATGATACGACATATTTTAGAAAAAGATGTTACTGTGTGATAAAATTCCATTACAAGTGGCCGAACGACCTCACTAATCGATAACATGATGAACTCTTTTAAAATAATTTCTTCTTCTTCTGTAAATTCTTCCAGAGAATAGAAAAAACGTTCTTGTACTACTCCTTCAATATTAGTTTTGATGATTTTACCTGAACTTTTAAATGAAGTAAAAATTTGGTTCTTATTAGACCAAGGTATTAGGTATTTTTTCCAAACGTAATGTTGTTTTTTTTTTATTTGTGTCATTTGTAGCGTTTGTGATATAAAAAGTTAATAATAACGTCCTTATGCGTGGCGAGTTTGAGGAATAACCATGAGAGATTTTTAGGTTAAACACAAATTTTCCCAATACAAAAACTTGTTCCATTATCAGCGCCTTTCTTTCTCTTTCTAAAAAATAATCTCCAGTTTCTATCATCGCGTCCAATTCGTCTAAATCAAACATGACACATTTTACTTCTTGATTTAAGTTGCTTAGTAATCTAAATAAATTGCTGTTTTGAGATGCTTTCGTCTGAAATTCTCTTCTAAGCCTTTCTCCAAAAGTTGCCCAAGTACCGTTTGTAGTTTTCCCAATGTAAAGTATAACCTGAATAGAATGATGAATATAAACTCCAGATCTATTTGCATAATCATTTAGTTGATTTTTACTCCAGCTTACAGGAAAAGTAGCAACGCTTACAACAACTCCAGAACTCAAAATTTCTTCTCTAGTGGGAATTCTAATAATTATACTCATTTTCCGAGGACGTGTTTAAAATGTGCATAACGTTCTGGCGCTTGGTTGGGGAATAAAGATGCAAGATTTTTCAGTTTAACACAAATTTCACAAATACAAAACCATCTTTAAATTCAGCCTTAAACCCCAATCTCGCCAAGCTGTTATGCGTAGTACTTTATATTCCCATTTTTTGTTCTAAATATTTAGTTAAAAGTGCAACACCAACATCTCCAACTTTATCTCCAACTTTACTTAAAAAGCCAAATAATTTTTGTGATGCTGTTCTTTTCTTTTCGTTGGAGGTTGCATTATCTTTTAATTCGTAAAGTGATGTTTGCAATTCGCTTGCTTCAGATAAATTTTGACTAAATTTGTCAATTAGTTTATTTAATTCCTGCTCCTCCGGACTAAAAGTGACATTACCATTTAATTCACTAATTACTATTCCTTCAACTTTTCCTATGATTTGCGGATTGATCATAATCGTTTGATTCTCTACTATTTGATTCCCTAAAAAAGTAAGGTTTCTTCCAAATTCAGGAATAGGTACGGATTTTTGAATGTATTCAATTACATCTTTGGAAAGTTCATATTCTTGAAGTTCATTTTGAAGTCTATGTTTTATTGAAATTATTTTTAATTCTCTCTCTTGTTTAATATCTAATAATAATCTTTGAGATTCTTTAATATATTTTTTTAAAATATTTTGTTTTTTAGGTTCAGCAATATCAAGTTTACTAAGTAGTTCTTCAGCTTCCTTAGGATTTGATGAACACAAATCCATAAATGAGGTAAATTCTTTATACAATTTATTGATTTCGTTTTCTGATAAATCTTTGTTAACAGAATACAAAGAGCATATCGTACCTGAATCTGTTCTATTTTGAGTTATTTTCAGTTGTTCATTAGCAACATTCGATGCATAATCTCTGAATAAAGTTATAAACTTATCAAATTCACTACTCCAAATTCTATCATTTGGTACATATATTCTAAATAATAAGCCTTCAGCGATATTATCTATAAAGTTTTGGCCAGCAATTTCAATGTCAATTAATTTTTCATAAGGGAGTATATTTAAGATATTATTAATTTCTTTCACAAATGATGTAACTGTTTCTGTATATTCTTTTTCGGTTTGCTCAACTTTATTAAAACGCAACCAATCCTTTAATTTAGAATCACTATAATAAAACGTATTTCCAGTATTTTCATCTGTGTAATATACCTTTCCATCATCTGTTGTCTGTAAGTAATTAAAGTCTCCTTTCAAATTAGATTTATATATGAAGATCAGGTGTTTCTTATTTTTCAATAAATTCAACATTTTGGATAGGACAATTTTGTATTCAGGTAAGCACATTCTAAATAGAGCATTTTCAGTGAATTTTCCCAAAATCAAAATTTCATTTTCACTATCACTTTCTAATATATGGCAAATACTTTCCCAGTTTTTTACACTTGTATTGAGAAGTTTTAAAGTTTGATAATAATTATTAGTTTGGAGACTCGTTAGAATTGTTCCTCTATCAAGTTTGTCTAAAATTAAAGCACTTTTGTATTTTTCCATTGATTTTTCTAGTATTACGCATAACGTTCTCGCGCTTGTGATGTTGCGGACTTCGAAGACAAGTATTTTCGGCTAAACGAAAATATGATTAAAAAACGATAATTCCACTAAATTCCGCAATAGCCACAAACGTATGTTGGCAGTAGTTTTTTACTTCTTATATTTTGGATAATTTATGTTTTTACTTTTTTCAATATATGAAAATATTTCTTTTCGCAATTTATTTTCAGTAGTGATTTTTTTTGAATCTTTAGAAAGCGAAAAAACTATTGTAACTTGTAAATCTGAATTTTGTGTTTTCTTTTGTATAAAGTCAGGAAATGAAAGTATAATGCTACAGGTTCCTTTTGCACCTCTAACATCAAAATCATATTTAAGAGATATAGAACCAAAAATAAGTTTATTATGATATTTTTTATCTTTTAATAAAACGTGGTTTTGAAGTTCTTTTCCATTTAGTTTTAATGAATCAATTTCATCTAAAAATAATTTTATATCTTGATGACTTTCAACAGTTTCATCGAGATATAGATCAATATCTGTAATTGCTTTGAATTCTAAATAGATGCAAAATTTTGCTGTAAAGGAATATAAAAATTGAATTCTTGAAGAGTTTTCAAAATCATTAAATTTAACTCTAATAAAATCTTCATTTGGTTTAATTAAGGTGTGTCTTTCAAGCATATTTCTGACTTCTTTGATGACAATTTCATTTACTATGGCTGTCTCTTTTGAAGTAGAATTCTGTTCTACAGTTAATTGAATATCTCCCTCTTTAGTTTTTCTGATTATTACTGCACCTTTGTGAATTGTTTTATTTCTTGTCCAATCTTCAAGTAGATTTTCCCTTTCAATTTGGTATTCATAAACTGCAGATTCCTTATCTTCAAAATAAAAAGTTGGATTATTATTTACTTTAAAATTTGTTTTATAGGTATGCTCTTCAATGATTCTTTTGTTAATATCAAAATCTGACGTAAATATATTAGTTAAGTCAAAATCATTATTACATTTGATTGTTGCAGTTTTAAATTTTGTTGTATCTTCTTTACTTTTTTGAGTTTCATAAAGATTGTTAAAATCTTCAGGACTAACAATAGTTTTCATAAGTAATGGAACGGAATTATTTTTTTCGTTGTTACCTAGAAAAACACCTTTTTCTTTAAGTAAAGAATTTATGTTACTTGTTGAAATATTTGATTTTACTAGTAATTGCCTAATATAATCTCCTTGTGGCAGAAAGTCTTTTTCCATTTTTATGTGTTTCTAAAATCAGTTGGGTATTTCTTTACGAATAAATTTTGCTCATATTTATAATTTGGAAATTTAATTAATTGTGATAGCACAATTTTTTTATTTTCTAATTCATCAAAATCATTAAAAGCTATTGTGATTTTATTAACGGAATTCAAATGGTCAAAAGTTTTAGCAAATGATAATATTTTTGAAAAATTATCTTGATTAAATGAATCTTTACAAAAGATTACTATTTCGACTTCTTCGTTGTTTTTTTGAATTCTTATAGGAATTACATCTGAAAAAAGATATTGGATTGGAAGTACTTTACCATAACTTTTAGATTGTAGCGAAATGTTGTTTAAGCTCGTGTTATGATAAATAAAATCAACTTTTTCGTTTCCAAAAATTTGTTTGCAAAAGTAAATAGTATCATATAGAAAATTAATTCTATCGTTATCAATTACAATTATTCTGTCAAAGTTTAAATCTTGGTCTAAAATTGAATTTGAAATTTCGGGTATTAATTTATAATCTAATGAATTTTTATTAGATGTCCATACAAGAACACCTGTAATATCTGTTCTGTTAATGTTAGAGTAATTTTGTTTTAATTCTGTAAATGATTTTGAGTTTCTATAACATTCAATTGAGTAAGCCAAATCATTAATGTGCTCTTTAAAAGTTGCTTTGGGAGAAGTTGGATATTTTTTTGAAGTAAATTTTGATGAGACTAAAACGGTTTCGAGTACGTTGTCTTCCAAAGGACTTTCATAGCTAACAAGTGCGTCAATACCGTGTGTTGTTCTTTCTCCTTTAGCTTCCTTTCGTTTATGCTTTAAACCTCTTATACAATCAAATGGTTCGTTCTCAATGATTGTGTTATGACCTACTATTTCTTTCAGTAGGAAAGAAAGTATTTTTTCTCCTTTTTCTCCAACAGATTTTGACCATTCACCCATAATATATTTTTGTTTTTTTTGTTTTCTATTTTATACCCAAAATTTGTCAAAATTACTGCCAACGTTCCCAGGATTTACGTCTGTTGCGGATTAAGGAAGCCGAAACTTTCGATTTTGCACTGACCTCAAGGATACAAAACTAACTTTAAATTAAGCCCAAAACCCTCAATAGCGTAAAACCTGTGTTAGCTGATTGGCTTATGCATGATATAACAATAATTTGTCATTGTCATACCAAACAATTTGATTTTTATTTATTATTAAATGGTAAATGATTCTTTCTAAGTTCGGAATAAAAAAACTTTCTAGAATAAACTTTGCGCCAGATGGAAGGTTTGTGCTTTCGAAGTGTGTTTCAGAATCTTTATTATGAACAATAGAGTTTCTAATTTTATAAACTAGAGTTGCAAACATTGCTCCATTAATGTTTAATTTTAAGTTATTATAATTATAATTTGGTTTTAGTGCTAAAGAACTAAAAAGGGCATCTATTTCATTTGGTTTTGTTCCATCGATAACCTCAAGATTATTCCATTCGTTTTTAATAAAATTTTCAAATGTATTTGCGTCATAGTTTATCGAAAAGACATTATTAAAAAATTCTTGAATTGAGCTAGTTTCATTTGATGAAAATCTATCGTATAATGTTTGAAAATCTCTAATTTGTAAAATACTCCCCAATCTTTCTCTTTGTAGCTTACAAATTTTTTGTTTATACATAAAATTTTCAATGATATGATATAGTTTTAGAAACTTGTCTAATAAATATTTTTGGTTATTATATTCATTTAAAATATTAGAAATATTATCAAATTGTATATACTTTTCTGTGAAATCTAAATCATTTGAAAAAGGTTTATTAGGTTCTATTTCATATTTTTCCAATGATTTAATTAATTTACCATTAATTAAAACTTGAATTTTTAAAATTGATATTAAATCTTTTAAAATAGGTGGATTTTCAATACACATAAAAACAAATTGTTTGTTTTCTTCTGTATTATTTAAACTTAATGTATTCAACCAAATTAGCAATAAATCTACATGTGCAGAATGAATTTCATTTCCAAGAAATGATTCTAAATTATTATTGAATGTATAAATTATTTGAGACTTTGTTAAATCTGCATTGTAATTCATAAAGTTGTCTTCAATAATATTTTCCTCTAAATCAATTATTTTAAAATAATTTACATCTAAAATTACATTCAAATCTAAATCGACTTCTTTAACAGTATTGATACGTTTAGCAATTTGTAACCAATATTTTATGAATGTTGTAGAGTTAATAGTAAAATCAGGAAAAGTCCCGATAAAATTGTTGTAATTTGAAATAAAATCATCAAGAAAATTAAAGTTCTCAATTAGTTCGTTACGAGTTACTAGCAAATCATTTATGGTATCATTTAAATTGTTTAATTCTGTATTAAAATCAGCAAACTTTGTTGATTTGGATTCAGACAAATCAATTTGTTCTCCATTAGCTATGTAGTAGTTATTTACTTCAATTAAAATATTATCAATACAAGCTAATATATTCCGAAAAAATAAATCTATTCTTCTCATAAGTTAGCATATTTTTGAAAATAAGTTATCCAATTTATTGGTTCGTCATTAAAAAATTCCGGTTTATCAATTCGATTTAAAAGATTCTTAAATGCGTCATAAACAACCCTACGATTAACATTGCCATAATTTATTTTACTTAAATCAAGAATTTTTCTACTCTCATCGTATGTATTAAAATTAAGTACTTTTGGATGTTTTTGTAAAAATGATATTAGTTTTGAGAAAATTATTTTCGGGTCATCAATTTCATTCTTAATTCTATAATCACCTAACGCAGCAAATAGGCCTACTAATGAAGTTTCTCTACCAAACCACTTTAATTCATTTTTATAATTATCTCTTATTATTTTATCAAAATCTAATAAAAATTCCACTACATCACTAATATATGAGTATGAAAGTTCATTGTTTAAATCTTGAATTACATAATCATTATCTTGTACTTTACTTATTAAATTTGCATTTGTGACTAGAGTTTTGCCTAAATCAAAAGCAATTAATGATGATATCAATTGTGAAAAATGAAACTGTCCGTAATCTCTTGATTTACTGAATGAAGTTGAATTCATTTCTTTTTCCCTAACTAATTTAAAATCTTCAAATTTTTTATTTAGCCTAAATTCTTTTAGCAAATCATTAATAAAAAGTAGTTCAAGTTGATGTTTTAATTTTACTGGCTTGTGTCCAGCATTTAACAGAAGCATTTTTTCAACTTGTTTTATAGAATCTAAATTTGTCCATAATTCAAACCATATAAAATTATTTTTAAATAAATTATCTAAATCTTTGTCATCGGAAGAAGTATAATAGTCAATAATTTTATTCAATATTTTATAATTTGATTTTATGCTAGAAAGTTCTTTTGAGTATTTTCTTGACAATTCAAATTTCGTTAAATCAAGTATATTACTTCTCATTATAATTTGTTCTTTTAAGAACAAAATAGTATCATAAATTATTTTTAATCTATGTGTTCTTTGTAGACCATCTATAATTTTATAATCTTCTGGTTTAAAAATTATTATACCTGATTCCTCATTAAATTTTTCAAGAACAATTACAATTGAAGGAATATGATTTTTATTTAAAATAGTATCAATTATTTTGTCCAAATATACATTTGTACTTATAACTTCTCTTTGTACATCGTATTCTTTGTAATTTTCTGGTAGATTTGATAAATAATCATACAGAGAAAATTTTGAGAGAAAACATTTGCTTTCTCCGTCAATTCTATAATCTAATATCTGTGCATTAATTGCCATTTTTGATGTTATTTTTTAATGTTCATTTTATACAATTTTTGATAGCCTTTCAGCTAACTCGTTTATTCATGCCATATAATGGCTTGCTATTGTACATTTTCAGATGGCTTTATGCCATTTATTAGTTTTTAATCCCAAAAATACAAAACTACTTTCATTTCCTTTTACGGTTTCCCATAATCAAAAATTTAAATAGCAAAGTAGCTATTTAACTATTATAGTAACCAAGTATAATTACCTGTTTTTACATTTATTAAAATAAAAAAAGATGCCTAAGCATCTTTTTTTATTTTAAATTCTAATATTACCTAACTATGTCAAAACCTAATAATCTAGAAGTTCTTTTAATGATACGTTAAGAACCTGAGCTAATGCTAATAAAGTTTCAAATTGAACATTTACTTCACCCCTTTCAATCTGTCCAATAGTCTTTTTGTTTATGTAATCACTTCGATCAGCAAGTTCCTGTTGCGAAATAGCACGGTTTTGATATTCAACGCTTGCAATTTTTCGTCTTAGCTTCAAAACATGCTTTCCAAATTTTATTCTTTCCTTGATAAAGTCAATTTCATTCATACGATAAATTTCATAGGAAAAAACAAAATAATTGATACCCTTAGGGGTACCATAATAATTTTTTTAGTATATTTGTTCAATTACTTCTAATTAGAAGTGTAAATTTGCGATTCTTCATATAAAATATTTGAAGCATTTCGCTTTGAATCCTGTTTCAAAAAACTTGGCAGTTTAAACCCACAGGATGATAAGTAGATTGCTCACGCTTACGGGCGTGGGCTCACTTATTTGTGGGTGGGTATGCCAAGTACCTTTGAAACAATAAGCTGAGTTCCATGCCTTTTTTATGTCATAAACTTTCCTTGCATTCTTAGTGATAATACTTCTTTTTTATTTAAAAGTTTTGCTTTTATTCAAAGTCGAACCCTTTAAATTATTACTGCCTGTGTTTTAAAAAATTCCACTTATGATCATTAAGCCGTTTACTTAATGCATAAAAAATGACCCTCTGCTGCAGCGACCAAACTAGTGCAGAGGACCATAGCTAATCAACTATCGTTAAACTAACCAATCCCAATATTATGAATTATTTTTCATTTTACAAGGGTGGAAAGGTGCTTTATTGCCTATTTTTTACTGGCTTTTTCTTGGCTTTTTCCACCGTTTATTCCAGAAATTTTCGAAATTATAAAATACTTCCCTACCAGCAACATCTGGTCCAGGGTATTGTAAGTGACGGTACTTCTCCTCTGCCTGGTGTTACAATTACCGTTAAAAGCAATAAGAATTCAGTTGTAATCACCGATTACAATGGGCATTATTCCATTGCAGTTTCTCCGAAGGATACTCTTATTGTATCCTTTATAGGATTTAAGACTTACGTCGCTTCTGTAAAAGGAAGAAATACTATTGATATACGAATGCAGTATGATGCCACTACGCTTAAAGAAGTTCGGGTCAATGCAGGATATTATTCAGTTAAGGAAAGCGAACGCACCGGAAGTATTGCCAAAATTACATCAAAGGATATTGAGAAACAATCCTCGCCAAATGTTCTCGGAGCAATGCAGGGAAGAATGGCAGGCGTGGAAATTATCCAAGACAGCGGTTCTCCCGGTGGGGCTTTCCAAATCAAAATCCGCGGACAGAACAGCCTGCGCTCTGATGCCAACCAGCCGCTTTACATCATAGACGGTGTACCTTATTCATCGGAAACACTCGGAGCCACGCTTACATCTGGAGGCTCACCGACAATGACCAGCCCCCTGAATTCCATCAATCCGACAGATATCGAGAGCATTGAAGTCTTAAAGGACGGGGATGCCACAGCAATTTACGGTTCCAGAGGAGCTAACGGCGTGGTGTTAATATCCACTAAAAAAGGACGGGCAGGAAAAACAAAGCTGGTGATAAATTCCTCAACCGGAATTGGGAGGGTCACAAAAATGCTGGATCTAATGCATACTGATCAGTATTTGGATATGAGACGCATGGCATTCGCTAATGACGGAATAACCAATTATCCTGCCAATGCCTATGATGTAAATGGAACATGGGACCAAAACCGATACACTGACTGGCAGAAACAACTCATTGGAGGAACTGCGCAGATCCTGAACCTGCAAGCATCCCTAAGCGGCGGATCTGAAAAAAACCAGTTTCTGCTAAGCGGAAATACACGAAGCGAGACGACCGTATTTCCTGACGATTTCAAATACAAAAGAGGGACTGTACATTTTAACTACAACCACATCTCGGAAGACGAAAAATTCAGACTCAATTTTTCAGCAGGGTACACCAGCCAGAAAAACTATCAGCCTGCGGCAGACCTTACTCGAATTTCCAGAACGCTTGCACCTAATGCTCCAGCATTATTTGATCAGAGCGGTAACCTAAACTGGGAAAATAATACATGGCAGAATCCGCTTGCCAATTACGAGTCAAAATTTCACTCCCAAATAAATGACCTGACCACCAATGCTTTACTATCTTATAATCTTACTGCAAATTTAGTGGCAAAGGCAAATTTTGGCTATACCGATCTGAGAAATTATGAAACCCTTACCCAGCCTTCAACAATGTACAATCCTTCATTGGGTCTTGACAGCAAAAGTTCTGTACTGAACACTAATCTGACTCTCCGAAGTTCATGGATTGCTGAACCGCAGATTACATGGAACTTTAATGCCGGAAGAGCAAAAGTAGAGACGCTTATAGGTTCGACATTTCAAAGCCAGAATACCAACAGGCACTTTGAATCAGGCTTTGGCTTCTCAAGCAACAGCCTCATTTACAATCTTGCATCGGCAACACTGAAAGTTGTCGATCTCAGCGATGAGACAATTTATAAATATCAGGCTTTGTTCGCACGCGTGAATTATAATTTTGAAGGACGCTACATACTAAATTTAACTGCCAGAAGAGACGGATCAAGCCGTTTTGGACCGGGAAAACAGTTTGCATCTTTTGGGGCGGCCGGCGCCGCATGGGTTTTCTCAAATGAAGCATTTTTAAAAAACAGCAGTATCTTAAGTTTTGGAAAGCTGCGCCTCAGCTACGGAACAACTGGAAATGATCAGATTGGAGACTATCAGTTCATAGACACGTACACCTCAACAGCAAACACTTATCAGGGAATTACAGGCCTGCAGCCCAGTCGGCTATTTAATGCAGACTTTGGGTGGGAAACCAATAGAAAATTTGAAGCAGCCCTTGAAATAGGACTATTGAATGACCGTCTTTTTCTCACAGGGGCATTTTACCTGAATACCTCCTCCAACCAGCTGGTCGGACTTCCGCTCCCCGGAACTGCAGGTTTTACTTCCCTGACAGCAAATCTTGATGCATCGGTTCAGAATAAGGGTCTTGAGTTTACCTTTAGGTCTGTAAATATGCAGTCCAAAAATTTTGAGTGGACTACAACTTTCAATATATCAGCCAATAAAAACAAGCTGCTTTCTTATCCTGGCCTTGAGAGTTCGTCCAATGCTAACCGTTATGTAATTGGGCATTCCATAAATATTAATAAGCTTTATAACTACGTAGGCATAAACCCGCAGAACGGCGCATACAGCTTTTATGACTTTAATAATGATGGGCAGATTACATCAATTGACGACAGACAATTCTTAGTTGATTTAAATCCAAAATTTTTCGGTGGCATACAGAACGACATTCGCTATAAGAACCTGCAGGTCGACTTCCTTTTCCAATTCGTAAAGCAGCAGGCCTTCGCCTATCTGCCGGCTGTGCCGGGCAGCTTCACAAACCAGCTGGGGTCTTTGGATAACTTCTGGCAGACGGTAGATGTCCCTGCCGATTATCAAAAATTAACTACTGGAACAAACAGCGTATTGAATACTGCTTATACCAGATTCAAAACCAGTGATGCTGCTCTTGAGGATGCCTCATTTATTAGACTGAAAAGCATTTCGCTTTCTTATGATATTCCGGGTTCCTTTTCAAAAAATATAAAAAGCAGAATATATTTTCAGGGACAAAACCTGCTTACTTTCTCCCCTTACAAAGGTGGAGATCCAGAATTTAAGCTAGCAGGCTATCTTCCTCCCCTAAAAACCTATACAGTTGGAATACAGTTAACTTTTTAAATCATACAACATGAAAATTCTAATCACATCAATAGCCTTTTTTACCTTGTTCATGTTTTCGTTCCTGATTACAGGCTGCGAGAATTTTGTGGATGTGGAACTCCCAGACTCGCAGCTGACAGGAACAAAAGTTTTTGAAGACCCGGCAACAGCTAATGCCGCCATGACCGATATTTATTCAAAAATGCGTGATACGGGAATCCTCACCGGTCTTTCAGGAGGGATATCCTCCAATCTTGGAATGTACGCCGATGAACTGGTATATTATGGCTCGGATGTCGTACCGGGACTTCCCTATGCCAATAGTCTGGAACCTACAAGCGCCATTGTATCAACCTACTGGAATGAAAGCTATCATCAGATTTACTGCTGCAATGCGGTTATAGAAGGCACAGAGAAATCTTCTTCCCTGACTGATGCCGAGAAGAAAAAATTACAGGGAGAAGCTCTTTTCGTACGCGGACTTATTCACCTTTACCTTCTCAACATGTATGGCGATATCCCGTACATCACAGGGACAGATTATGAAATAAACAGACAGGTGGGCAGATTGCCATCCGAAAAAGTATATGAAAATATTGCAAATGATCTCAATAAGGCCGTCGGTTTACTTCCTTTGGAATATATTTCCGCCGAACGGGTTCGTCCTAATCGATCAGCAGCCTATGCCGTACTTGCCCGCACTTTTCTTTATCAAGGGAAATGGGCGGAGGCTTCCAATGCCGCTTCAGCAGTGCTCAATAATCCGATTTACGTTTGGGAGGGCAGCCTTAACCGCATATTTCTTAAAGGCAGTACCACTACCATCTGGCAGTTTATGCCAAAAAGAGCCGGAAACAATGCAGATGAAGGTGCCTCATTCATTTTTAATTCCGGTCCTCCCTCCACTCGAGCATTAAGCAACAGCCTTGTTAATTCATTTGAAAATGGAGATCTGCGAAGAACCAATTGGATTAGATCGATCAGCAATCCATCAGGAGTCTGGTACCATGCTTATAAATATAAACAGAATGCAAATACTGGGACAAGCGTTGAATACTCCATTGTACTGAGAATTGCAGAACAGTATCTGATACGATCAGAAGCAAGAGCCATGCAGGGAGACCTAATAGGAGCAAAAGAAGACCTCAATAAAATACGTCACAATGCAGGACTTTCCGACACTCCTGCGATTACTGCCGATGAAATTGTAACAGCCGCCCAAAAGGAAAGACGATCAGAACTTTTCTGTGAATACGGCCATCGTTTCTTTGATCTTAAAAGAATAGGCCAGCTTGATGCTGTACTGGAAGCACTAAAACCCGGCTGGGACAGCACCGACAGTTTATGGCCAATTCCCGAGAAGGAACTTTTGGCGAACCCTTTTTTAAAACCTCAGAATCCTGGATATTAAAACCATAAAATGAAACAGTATATAAAACTTGTGTACAGATTTTTTACTGTACTCATACTTGGATTAGTAACCTGTCCCGCTTCGGGACAGGATCTGATCCAAAGACATCTCGACGAAAATGATTATAAATTATGGAGCAAGCTTACCACTGATAAAATATCGGACAAAGCCGGATGGATAAGTTATGCGCTTAGATATGAATCACATTTGGATACCCTTTTTATAAAAAGCACTCTTACAGGTCAGCAGTATGCGTTTGCAGGATCTTTAGAGGGCAAATTTTCCTCAGAAGAGCTATTTGCCTGTCTTGATAATAAGCAAAATCTGCAGTTGGTTAATCTAAATAAAGGAAATGTGACTTCTATTTCTGGGGTTAAACAATATGAATTTTCATCAGATGGCTCTTTTCTAATAACTATAGAGTTCAATCGAAATAAATCTATGATACTTGTCATTCGCGATAAAAATGGAAGAAAGCTGCAGAACATAGAAAATGCCAATGTTTTTGAAATGAATAATTCAGGAAATTCTCTTTTATATTCTTCAGGAAAAAACGGCTATTATGAGGCTGGCATTATTAATTTGAAACAAAATATTATCAAAAGAAATATACTTGATAACTCTGCCTCAGAAATTAAAAGCTTGACTTGGTCAAAGGACGGAAATACAGCCGCTTTTCATACAGAAAACAGCACTAATATCTGCCTATATTTTTATGACTGTCGCTCTCAAAGGCTTTCATTTTTAAAGGCACTTCCCCAGGCTTACTTTAACAATAAAATAATAACAGCTGACAGTAGTATACCTCTGAAAATAGCTGATGACAACAGCTCTGTATTTTTTGCCTATAAAAATGCTGTGCAGAACAGTTTCCAGAATCCTGTAGCAGAAATATGGAAAAATGATGATAAATACATATATCCTAATTTAGCACTGATACAGAACTACAACAAACCTTTGCTGGCTGTCTGGTATCCTAAAAGTAAGCTGGCGCATCCGTTGAGCACCGAAAAATATTCATGGGCAGCATTAGCAGGCAATCAGAAATATGCCGTCGTTGCAGACATGCTCCAGCATGAGCCCCAATACGATCTTTTTGCACCGTTAGATTATTATATTATGGAAGTATCAAAGGGAGAAAAAGAGCTGTTGGTAAGTAATCAGACAGGCTATACCCAATACATGCATTTCTCTTCCAATGGTAATTATATTTGTTACTATAAGGACGATATCTGGTATCTATATGATATCAAAAAAAAGAAACACACCAGTCTTACGCCCAAGACTTCCTTTTCTTGGAATAGCTTGGAAGATCCTGTTAACAGAAAAAAAAAATCATTCGAATTTTTTGCCTGGTCTTTCAACGGCAGGTCACTTTTACTATATGATAAGTATGATATCTGGCTTTTTTTTACTGATGGAAAGCAGCCTTTAAGGCTCACTAACGGAAAGGAAAATTTAATCAGATATAGGTTCGCTCCTTTACGGCAAAACAAAAGCAAATTTAACTATTCCACCACAAAGAGCCTTGTTATTAATTTGAAAGAAAAAAATATTCTGGAAGCGTATGACACTAAGAAAGGATCCTCTGGATATTTTATCCTGCATCCTGAAAAAGGTCTTCAGCCTTTACTATTTGCTGACGCCAGAATTTCTAATATTAGAAAAGCAGCAAATCGCGATTCATACTGTTTTGAATTTGAAAGATTTAACAAATCAGCTTCCCTTCTTTTAAAATCAGAAAATGCATCGGAAATAAAAACTGTAATACAAACAAATGCGCAGCAGAAAAATTTTTATTGGGGACATTCAGAGATGATTCATTTCGAAAATTCGCAGAAAGATACCCTTAACGCAGCCTTATTCTATCCGGCCAATTACAATCCGCAGATTAAGTATCCTTTAATCGTTTACATCTATGAGAAGCTTTCCTATAAACTGCATAATTATGTTATTCCAAGCATCCATAGTACACAAGGCTTTAATATAACACATCTTACTTCAAAGGGCTATTTTGTGCTTATGCCTGATATTTATTATGAGAAAGGCGATACTGGAATATCTGCTGTCCAATGTGTGGAAGGTGCAGTAAAAAATGTAATTGAAAAAGGAATTGCTGATCCGTCTAAAGTTGGAATTATGGGACATTCCTTCGGAGCATATGAGACTAATATTATAATCACCAAAAGCAGTATGTTTGCCGCAGCCGTTAGCGGTGCCGGAGTTTCGGACAACATCCGTGGTTATTTTACAGTCAATAGCGAATTTAATAATGCAGAAATCTGGAGATTTGAAAATCAGCAGTACAGAATGAATGGCTCTTTTTACGAAGATAAAGAATCCTATTTGCGAAATTCACCTGTCTTCAATGCAGATACAGTAAACACACCTATTCTTATATGGACTGGCAAAAATGATAATAATGTAAAACCCGAGCAGTCAACTGCTTTTTTTCTTGCACTTAGAAGATTGAACAAAAAAAGCATTATGCTTCAGTATCCAAATGAAGGGCACACTTTATTATCTTTAAATGCGCAGGAAGATCTAAACAGTAAGGTAATGGAATGGTTTGATTATTATTTAAAAGGCGAATATCCCAAAGAATGGTTAACATCTTCAAACGAAAAAAAAAGTAATCTGAATCCTTAATAAATATGCGGTCGTTTTTTAAAAAAGACCGCATATTTTTTAGAGTTAATTATCATCTAATTTATAGAGCTGGACGCTACATTGTCCAGCAGCGTTTTTACGGAAAACCTGCTTATTATCACTGTCTGCCGTACAGATTGGTGCAATGTTTTCTGGTGTACAGCTGACCTCTCTTTCCTCACAATCATTTGGATTGTTATTGATTTGGATCCACTCGGTTGTCAATGCTTTCTTAGAAGCATTGTCTCTCTCTACCTTGGTGCCTACAGCACCTGCGCTGGCAAGTACAAATACTGCTGCCGGCAGAATCATTTTTACAATTGTGTTCATAATAAAATAATTTAGGTTTGATCTACTCTTTTATACAGGTTTTCAATCGTTACTCCTGCTATCGGCCCGATAAATTATTATAGTTTTATTTTTAAATTCTTTTGAAGTGTATATCTGCAGAGTTCCGTTCCGGCAATCACATAAACATTATTATCCACTACCAGCATATCTCTCATTCTGCCATCATTGGCATTGTAAATGTAAAAGCTGGAAATGTATGTTTTACTTGATAAATCATAGACGTCAACTATGGAAGTAGTCTTCCACATCTGCTTGTCCTCATACCTTCCTGAAAGCATTGAGTTTACAAATAATTGATCTCTTCTGACAGTACTTAACCTATTGACTATATAATCTGGTGAAGCCAGTTTACGTCTTCCTATTTCTTTAATGAACACCGGCTTTAATTTCGCTGTTTTATTGGTATCAATAGTATTGCCCCTGAACCTTAACTGCAGTTTGTCATCGGTAACAACAAATTCATTTCGATAATAGTACAGGTAGATAAAAATTTTGTTATCCACGCTGTAATTCATCATTCCGTCCGTATCGAAAAAGCCATCAATCTGTTTTTCAAGAAGGCCGTCATTAAGACTGCTCTGAAGACCGTTTTTAAAAGAAAATATTCCCAGTATATTTTCTCCAGATTTTTCATTTTGCGTTCTGAATGCGATATGGACAGAATCAATTACTGCCACATTTGAAAAATAATAGCCGCTTTCTTTCATCAGAATATCTGCTTTCCAGCCAGAAATCTTTCCTTTGTATATAATTGGTATTGTTCCATCAAGAAGGAAAAAATATGGTGGCACTATTTTTACCTGTACGGATCGGAATGGATATTTATCATCCTTCAGCTCAATCTTAAAATTTTTCTTAATCTTAAGTGCGGTATCATAAGCGGTTATGTAAAGCGGGGCAAGGCGGTCTGCAAGATATATTGTCCCTTTATCGCTGCCGGCAAAATATAGATTCTTGTTGTATAAAACTGCAGTTGATACTTTATTGCAGGACATATGCACAAATTTCCTTATAAAGGGATTTTCCTTATGTATCAGATACTGCGACGATATATTTAGCAGTGCAAGTATTGCGGCAGCTGATAAAAAAATCATGGTTAGATTCAGTTTTGTTCTCCTTCCGGTTCTATCAAAAAACAATAGTGCCAGTCCTGCAAGAATAAGCGAAATGATATTAAAAATCAGATGCACTTTCCAAGTCATTTTTTCCAGTATTCCTCCGCAGGAACAGGGAATATTGGAAGTAAAATTCAAAATGATAAAAATGTAGACAGTGAAAAGAGACATTAAAATAAATGAACTATATAGACCCCTTAATTTAAAACTTGGAATCACCAGCATAACTGATACCAGAAGCTCAATGATAATTATGCTGTAGGAAACAATTCCCGCGTATGCGCCTATTATAGAAGACTGACCAAGCTGTGCCTGAAAGTTTTCAAATTCCAATACTTTACTGATTGCAGCATATACAAAAAGCAGTATGTAAAAAAGACTGACTGCCTCAATGAAATAATTTTTAAAACGGCTTCTTGAATTCATGTTCTGAAAGTTTTATCAATTATGCTATGATCGTAAGACAAGAGATCATTTACATGATTATCCATTGCAAATGTAAATACGAAATTTCGCATAAAGACTTTAAAAATCAAGCCAAAAACTTTGAAAATCAGGCAGTTTTACATTTGAGATGGCATAAAAAATAAATGCCTGCACTTTGTAAGAATCGCGCAGGCATTAAATCATTGTAATTGTTTTTGAAATCAGCCTTTTATCGAGGCGCTGATTCCGGCAAGTTTTTCATGCAGCTCTATAAGCCCTGCTTTTTGCAGGCACTCTTGATAGAGACTCTCCAGTTCTGTCCTTGCCTGCTCACTTATGCTCTCCAATAGTACCGAAGATCCTTCTCTTATCTTCAGCCCGTCCTGTATCAAATGGCTTAAAAGCAGCACATTTTTTCGTGAAACTTTCAAATCCATTTTCACCGGCTCATTCATGCCAGGGATACTCAGCACCGTATCAAAAACCTTGGCCGCATCATTTGCTGTAATCATACTTCATCATTTTAAATTAATATTTCACTTACCGTAAAATTATAAAGTTTCATCCCTATTTACCCTACTCAAAATTTGGGGAGGATTGCAGGGCTTGGAGGCCTTTTCTAATTTAGCTCTCATGTAAATCCCTAGAACCTGTTCAATTGGTGCATTTTAGATTTTTAAAGCAGATTCTGAATGGATTTCCTTTAATTTTTAATAGGGATGACAGCTTCTTCTTAGCTGATTGCTACAGCTGAAAAAAGACTTTTAAAAGCTTTCGGACTGCGGTTTTCTGCAGTCAGCAAGATGTCTGGTTGTATCACAACCAAAAATCTTGCTGCCCCTCTGCTCGGAACTCGCTGGCAGTAAAACTTTAAGATTGAATGAAATTGAAACAATGAAAAAGAAAAGATTATGGAAGACAAAAACAGCAGCAGAAACAGATGGCTGCACATCCGGCTGACCAAAGAAGAATTTGATTTTATTGATAAGAATTTCAAAGCATCAGCCTGCCGCAAACGCAGTGATTTCGTCCGTAGAAATCTGCTAAGAAAACCCATTGTAATGAGATATAGAAACGAGTCGCTCGATAATCTGCTGCAGGAGCTTATCCAGCTCAGAACACAGCTTAATTTCATGGGAAATAATTTCAATCAGAGCGTTAAAAAACTCCATACCCTTTTTGAAATATCAGATTTCAGAATTTGGATTCTCGCTTTTGATTCCGACAGGAACAAATATTTTTCGTTGGTTGAAGAAATAAAAAAACACATTGAAAATCTCGCCCAAAAATGGTTGCAGTCATAAACACAGGACACTCGATTAGAGGCATCCTCATCTATAATGAGAATAAAGTTTCCCAGGGAAGTGCCGTGTGCATCGGCGAGGGAAATTATCCCATCGATATTGAAAAAATGTCAGAATCTTTTAAGCTCGGCGTATTTCTAAGACAGCTCCAGCTCAATGAAAATGTCAAGCGAAGCGCAGTGCACATCTCGCTGAATTTCGACCGTTCGGACAAGGATTTATCAAAAGAAAAACTCATGGAGATTGCCTCTTCTTATATGGAGAAAATTGGATTCGGCGCACAGCCTTATCTGGTCTACCAGCACCACGATGCGGGACATCCGCACCTGCATATCGCATCCATAAATGTGAGGGCAGATGGATCCAGGATTAACATGCACAATATTGGAAGAAACCAGTCCGAAACGGCCCGTAGAGAATTGGAGATTTCTTTTAATCTGGTTCGGGCGGACTCGAGAAAAAAACAGAGTCCCGCGCTTATTAATGCCATTGATGCGGAAAAAATAAAATATGGGGCAATAGATTCCAAAAGAGCCATCGCAAGTGTACTTAATGCAGTTATTCCGCACTACAAATACACAACCCTGGGTGAGCTGAACGCAGTATTGAACCTGTATAACGTCAAGGCGGAAAGGGGAAAGGAAAATTCAAAAATGTTTCAGAATAAAGGGCTGATCTACCAGATTCTGGATGAGAACAAAAAGACTGTCGGGGTTCCTATAAAAGCCAGCAGTTTTTATTCCAAGCCTACCCTTTCCCGGCTTGAAATTAATTTTGCAGCCTCCAAAACTTCTCGTATGATAAACATGAAAAGAACACGAAATGCCATTGATCTATTGCTGTTAAAACACCCTTCAATTACGCTCTCGCAGCTTGAAACGCGGCTAGCTAACCAGGGCATTACGGCAGTTGTCAGAAAAAATGAACAAGGACTAATATACGGCATGACATACATAGATCATAACACCAAATGCGTTTTCAACGGAAGCAGTCTCGGACCTGAATATGCAGCCAAAGGGCTCCTGCAGCGTCTGGGCCATTCCTCTCATTCTGAGAATCAGTATACAGTTCCTGATGGTACCGCTCAGAAGCACGGCTCTTTTATTTCCGCAGGGGAAGTGCAGCGGATAATTGATGATGTGCTTTATGCCGGAACGCCGTCAGATTACGTTCCCAAAGATCTTAAAAACAAGCGAAAAAAAAGAAGGAGAAAAGGACAGTCCGATAATAATTAACACATAAAAATCAACAGCATGCAGACGGGAGAAAATGAACAGGCGCTTAGAAAAATTTTAGATATGACTAGACTGATGGGCATTACAGTGCTGCTCATCCATTTTTATTATTACTGCTTCGATTTCTTCAGGCAGTGGAATCTTGCGCCTGATTTAGCCTGCAGGATATTGGAGAATATTTATCGTACCGGGCTTCTGGACAGCTTCCATAAATCAAAGCTTTTTGCACTTGGACTGCTGGTTATTTCCCTCATGGGAGCCAGAGGAAGAAAAGATGAAAAGCTCCATTTTAGAACTGCTTTTTATTATATCTCATTGGGGCTGATGTTTTACTTTGGTTCCTATCTGGCTTTTGTAATATTTGCGAATGCTAAGGTCTGCTCCGTACTATATATCTCACTGTGTTCTTTGGGCTATCTGATGACACTTTCCGGAGGCACCCTGCTCTCCCGCATTATCCGCAGAAAACTTAGTTCAGCAGATATTTTTAATAAGGAAAATGAAACTTTCCCTCAGGAGGAAAGGCTTATTGAAAACGAATATTCCGTTAACCTTCCCGCACGCTATCATCTCAAAGACAAAGTGCGCAGTAGCTGGATTAACATTATAAATCCCTTCCGAGGCATTCTGGTTCCAGGCACGCCGGGTTCGGGAAAATCATACTTTGTAATCCGCCATATAATCACCCAGCATATTGCCAAAGGCTTTTCCATGTTCATCTATGATTTCAAGTTCGACGACCTCACCGTTATCGCCTATAATGCCTGGCTAAAATTCCGCCCTCTTTATGCCGTGGAGCCAAAATTTTATATCATAAATTTTGATGACCTATCTCGTACTCACAGATGCAATCCGCTTGATCCTGCGGCAATGACCGACATTACCGATGCCGCTGAATCTGCTCGCACAATACTTATGGGACTCAACCGGGAGTGGATTAAAAAACAGGGAGATTTCTTTGTGGAATCCCCTATAAATTTCCTGACAGCCGTCATCTGGTACCTTCGAAAATACAACGATGGCGAGTTCTGCACCCTGCCCCATGTCATTGAAATGATCCAGGCAGATTACGAGAGCCTTTTCACGCTTTTGAGAACTGAAAAAGAGATCGAAGTGCTTATCAATCCCTTTGTCAGTGCGTTCCTGAACGAGGCAGTCGACCAGCTGGAGGGTCAGATCGCTTCTGCTAAAATCTCACTGGCAAAACTCTCCTCACCCCAGCTTTACTATGTGCTGTCAGGCAGTGATTTTACCCTTGACATTAATAATCCATCTGATCCAAAAATTGTTTCAATGGGGAACAATCCGCAGAAAATACAGACATACGGTGCCGTGCTTTCACTTTTTGTCAGCCGTCTTATCAAACAGGTAAACCAGAAGGGAAAACTTAAAAGCAGTCTTATTTTTGACGAGTTCCCCACTATCTATCTCAATAATATTGACAGTCTGATTGCAACAGCAAGAAGTAACAAAGTGAGCACTTGTCTGGGGATTCAGGACTTCAGCCAGCTTCGCAAAGATTACGGCCGCGAGCAGGCTGATGTGATCATTAATATAGTAGGAAATATTGTCTGCGGACAGGTCAGTGGAGATACTGCCAAACAGCTCTCAGAGCGTTTTGGAAAGATTATGCAGGACAGGGAAAGCCTTTCCATCAACAGCAGCGACACCTCGATCAGCCGTTCAAGACAGCTGGAATCCGCAGTGCCGCCTTCGAAGATTTCTTCGCTGAGTTCGGGAGAATTTGTAGGCATGACAGCCGATAACCCGGACTGCAGAATTGAGCTTAAAACCTTTCACTGCGAGATCATCAACGACCACGAAAAAATTAAAAAAGAAACAGATAATTACAAAGAAACTCCGATCATACGGACAATTGATAATGTTATCATCCAGAAAAATTATCTACAGATCAAAATTGAGATTCAGGAAATAATCCACAGCGAAATGGAACGGATAATTAAAAATCCTGCGCTTTCATCACTGGTTTTGAAGAAAGAAAAATAACCTTTAAAATATAATTGCTTTTCGTTAGCAGAAAGACTAGTTATGGAATCATTTTTAAGAATAAATAGAGCAGCAGAGCCATTTGAAAAAATCGAAACAGAAATTAGGATCTTTTTAATATAAATTTGAAACGTAGATGGGGGACTATTAATAGTTATCCTCTTTTTCTAAATTTAATAATTACATTTTTCTTCAATTATCTTTTTATAAATGGTTTCTTCCGAAGTCCACTATTGTGCCCCCATTGTTTAATGCGTAGTACTGTTATTTCATCTAAAACAGCATCCTTTTCTTCAATATCGTAGGCAAACTCACGAAATTCCTTTCTTTCACATACATCTAATAAGTAGTCATTAATTACAGAAATCATTTTTCTAGCATCCTGAGCTTTTATTTTACTTGGTGTCATAATCCTGCCCTTAGTATCAATTGATCCGTTTATTCGATCTAGCCCAACATAAGTTGCGGCCTGCTTTAACTGATCAATTTCACCACTTCGTAACGAATTAACAAATGATTCACGATATTGACTACATATACCCCACCCAACAAAAGCTGAATGTTTTTTGGTATGAATATATAGTAGTTTTAACCATTTTTGTTCAAAATCTACCTCCGGAAGACCGGTGTTTGTAATGGAACTATAATAATAATGCTCAATCCAGTCAGACTTGCTTATTTCCTCTAATGCAAGTATTGATAGTTGTAGTGATGATGCATATGACTTATTTCGATAAAGATAAATTGAATCAAAATGCAAACGCAAACCATTTTTAAATGACTCTGTAGCCAATTTTTTAAGCTTATAGATTGTTATTTTCTTTTTCATATTCCTTTTAATTTCTCAAAGATTCACAATTTAGTACGCAGCTATTTTGCGTAGATTAAAAATAGTGATGAGTTTTTTTTGTTTTTTTAGATTATATTGAGTGTTCTCATGAGGCAGTGAAAAGAAAAATATTTTTTAGCTGCTGGATTCTTTCATAAGCTGCAGTGTCTTTTCGTCTTGCTCTCCATTGTAATATTTTTCAAGCACCTGCCTGAAACATTCAGGCGTTTCAGGCAGTAGTCCGAACAGGGTCATGCAGGATTTCAGTTTTCTTTCATCTGGCCTGCCCAGAATTTCCAGTGCCGTTTTATTCTCGATCTCAAGCATTGCCTGGGTAATTTCCACCAGACGTTTTCCCAGTATCGGGTGATTCAGATAATGCGAGGCTTCTTGCAGATTTTCAATGCCGTAAAAGATATTATAATCCGTGAATCCCAGTCCTCTTAGCTGGGGGAAAATAAACCACATCCAGTGGGTCTGTTTGCTGCCCTGTCTTATCTCGTGCAGTGCGTTGTTATACGTTTCCCTTTGTGCCTCTAAAAAACGGTCCAGATCATATTGCTTTTCCATTGCAGTGCTTTTTTGTCACCTGAAATTACAAAATATTTCAATACCGATCCCAAAACAGGCATCTGAAATAGGGTTTCGGCCTGCTGTAAAGATTGATAAGGAAATTTTCAATGAAAACGGATTAAAAGAGCCGCGAAAATAGCACCCGCAGGCTCCTGCATGCGCATAACGGCTGCGCCGCCCTTCGGGACTTATAGCACTCCGGATCCTTTATCGGGCGCTTGATTTTGTGCTTTCTTTTTTCCCGTTTTTCTTTTGAAAAATTTCATGCGGGCTTGAGGAAAGACAGAAAAAATACTCACTTAAAATTTTACATCATGGAAATCTCAGGACGAATTACAAAAGATGCCGTAACGGCAAAAGTTTCAAATGACAGGGAGGTGGTAAATTTCTCCATTGCCATAAACGACAGCTACAGACCAAAAGGGGCTGAGGAGCTTAAAAAAATTGTAACCTACATCGACTGCTCCTATTGGATGGGTTCCAAAATGGCGCAGTGGCTTAAAAAAGGCACTGTGGTTGAACTCTTCGGGCGTATAGGTCTGAATGTCTACAATAATGCCGAGGGCAAAGCGCTCGGTTCGCTGACCTTTCACACCAGTAACATTAAAATACTGGTTTTCCCGAAAACAGAAAACACTTCCTCTGTTCCCGCAGTCCAAAAGAAAAATGTGGATCAAAATACCCCTGACGACCTGCCTTTCTAATTGGAATATATACCGTTTCACATCAAAATTTATACGCCATGAAAGCCTTTGAAAAATCAGTTTACATAGAATATCCCGTATCCGCCCAATTCAAAAAAATAGTCCTCTCCAATATGGATTCCTATGACGGGACAAAAAAAGAGCAGTTGAAATCTTTCTTCGAAGACCTGCAGAAAAATGGATGCATCTGCGGGATGGTTTCAGAGTTTGTCTACAACTCGGACTGCAAAAAATTCTATATCCAGCATTTGGATGATTTGGAAAATATCCGATATGAAATTGAAGATTCCCTTGGGGAATCTGTCAAAAACCGCCACCGTCTGCCCCATTACACCTTTGTATGCTGGCTCTGCTTTGAAGAATACTGTTTTGATATCTACAGAAACAGTTTTGAATAACGCTTTTCAATTTTAAATCTTCCTTTATGAAAGCATCAGATAAATTCAAAAGCGCCATAGAAAGCTACCTGAGCGAAAAAGCGCAGAACGATGCCGTTTTTTCAGCGGACTATAAAAAAGAGAGCAAAAACCTTGAAAGCTGTTTCCATTACATTTTCGGCGAGGTCAAAAAAACAGGGGAATGCGCCTTTGACAATCAGGAAATCTTTGACATGGCTGTGAAGTACTACACAGACGACACGATTGGAACACCTGCCCCTGTTCAATGCAGAGTAGCAGTAAGCACCCCTGCCAAACCTGATTTGTTCTCAACTGCTCCCGCAGTATCTCAAAGCACAGTTCCAAAAATAGAAAAAGTGCAACCCGTGAAGCCTGTACAAACCCTAACACTCTTTGACTTATGATACCCAAAACAGTTATAGAAAAAGAAATCAGCGCCTTAAGTGCCTCCCTAGCCCCAATCACAGCGCAGATGCATCAGTGGGCGGAAAAAAACATTTTCCTGAAATGGGCGGTGCTCTCAAGGGGAAAATTCCATTGTCTGGAATGCACCCATTCGTGGAAGCCCGACAGCCAAAGCCAGTCCTGCAAAAATTATATTAACTGCTCCCCCTGTCAGGGCAAACTTAAAATGCATCAGCACAATCAGGTGCATTTCAAAGAAATCGAATACTTCGCCCTCACCGATACCTGCTCTGGGTATCAGGTGGTGCGAATCATCTGCTCGCACAAGAACATGAAAAAAAATGTTCTTCCCGCCTATTCCCACACGGAAGTCATGCAGCATTGGATAAATCCAAAAGGGGAAGTACGCACCATCTCAAGAAGCACCAATGTTTTTTCCAATGCCTATGATGCATGGCAGTACTATTCCCCTTTGGAAATCCGTCCCAAGGATTTTCAGAACTCGCCAAAATACCGCATCAATCCCTACAAGGTTTATCCGCACATCAAAGTGATTCCGCTTTTAAAAAGAAATGGTTTTAAGTCTTCCTTGCACGGCATTGCCCCGCAGATACTCTTTACTGCTCTTTTAAAAGACAGTATTGCAGAAACCCTTTTAAAAAGTTCGCAGACTTCTCTGCTCAAACATTACCTCACTTCCCATGAACAGCACCTTCGCGAAAACTGGCAGGCAGTAAAAACCTGCCTTAAACAGCGTTATCAGATTCAGGACATAAAAATTTGGGAGGATTATATTGCCATGCTCCGATGGTTTAAAAAAGACCTAAGCTCCCCTGCGCTTGTCTGCCCTGAAAATTTAAACGAAGCGCATGACAGGCTTGTTGCCAAAAAAAGGGAGTTGCAACGCAGAAAGCATCTTGAGCAGATGCGTGCTGAAATACAGAAAGCAGAGGCGATTTATGAAAATGATAAAAAACAGTTCTTCGGACTTTCTTTTACCGATAATGACCTTACCATAAAAGTCCTTGACCATGTGCAGGATTTTCTCTATGAGGGCGACACGCTCCACCACTGCGTATTTACCAATGAGTATTATAAAAAGAAAGATTCCTTAATCCTTTCGGCGCAGATTGAAAACAGACCCGTGGAAACCATTGAAGTCTCCCTTTCAAGAATGGAAATTATCCAGTGCAGGGGGCTTCGCAATAAAGCCACTAAATATCACAGCAGGATTCTTAGGATTATAAATAAAAACCTCCCTGAGATTGCCCGGCTGTTGAAAAAGCAGAAAAAACAGACTGCTCCTGCTTAAACCATTTTACTATTGATACCGCAGATTTTTAACTGCGGTATTTTTTTGCGCGCGCAGACACTTTAAGGTGCACGGGGCAGTCCCGGCTTAGGGGCTATTGTGGAATGTTAAGTCAATTTCACCACAAAGTTCGGGCACGTCCTTCGGTTCTCCGCAAAAAATTCCCCCATAAATGCAGGGCTGCGCTCCTGCTTTATTGCGTTGCTTTCTGCGTTCGCTCGTCCCTGCCCGGCAGCGGTGCTGTAATTAATCTTAAAACTACAGCAATTATGAAAAATGAACATCAAAACACAGACTGGCAGAAAGTATCAGAAATCGAACTGATCTATAAAACCAAAGTAAAAAGCACTGAAAGACCGTGTATCACTTCTTCCAGAGATGCTTACCGCATACTGATTGACAGCTGGGATCCCGGCAAAATAGAATTCTTCGAGCAGTTCAAAGTGCTACTGCTCAGCCAGTCAAACAGGGTTCTGGGAATCTACGAGGTTTCCTCAGGAGGCATCTCGGGAACTGTGGTGGATATGCGCCTGCTTTTCGCGGCAGCCCTGAAAGCTGCCGCCGTCGGGATCATTATCACCCACAACCATCCCTCAGGAAAGACATCACCTTCCGAGGCCGACAGAAATATGACCCGAAAAATCCGGGAAGCGGGAAAACTGCTGGATATTCCGCTGCTCGACCACCTGATTGTGACACCCGAGACCTATTACTCTTTTGCAGATGAAGGCGCCCTTTAAGGGCGTTTTCATCTTTCATGCCCTTGTGCTGTTCTGGTTTTTTAAGTAATTTTGCCCTATGAATCATGAAGAAATAAAACGATATTTTGAGAACAATCCGCCGCCGAAGGAAGTAGCGTGGACCCAGTGGGCGAAGATTACCGACACTCAGGTTTTTCTCAACAGCTGTTATACCACCATCAAAAATTTTAACGGCCCGATAGACCGCTGTCCGGCATGGTGGCATTTAAGGGATTTTTACATTCTGATGAAGAAAACAGCAGGCCAGCCGATCGGCGAAGAACCTGCTTCAGAATAATTCTGATCCTTCCGTAAATTCTTAATAAAGGAAAAAAGCACCGATTTTGGTGCTTTTTTTATGCCCCTAAAAATAAGGCTTTTTTGTTTTTGTTATTATTTAGAACATTTTATTTTTAAAATTTGCTACCAACTGTACTAATTTTGATCTGTATAAAATGATTAAGATTATGAGCCGGGCTATTGTACATATCGACATGAACACGTTTTTCGTATCCTGCGAAAGACTGACAAATTCAGAACTTAACGGCATACCGCTTATCATTGGAGGCGGTGAGAGAGGCGTTGTGGCTTCGTGCTCCTATGAAGCCAGAAAATTCGGCGTGCGTTCTGCCATGCCGATCCATATGGCCATGAAGCTCTGCCCTCAGGCAAAAATTATGAAAGGAGACATGGAACTCTATTCCAGGCTTTCACATGACATTACAGAAATCATTCAGGAAAAAGCGCCCGTGGTGGAAAAAGCCAGCATCGATGAATTTTATCTAGACATCACAGGCATGGATAAGTTTTACGGCAGCTACAGATGGACCGATGAGCTCGCCCAGCGCATTACCAAAGAAACAGGCCTTCCCCTCACCTTTGCGCTTTCGGTGAACAAAACCGTATCGAAAATCGGCACAGGGGAAGGCAAACAGAAGCAGAACCTTGAAATTCCCGAGCATCTGGTGCAGTCTTTTTTAAATCCGCTCTCCATCCGAAAAATCCCGATGGTCGGCCAGAAAACCTTTGAGCTTCTTTCCCGAATCGGCATCCGCACCATCCGCACACTCTCTGAAATGCCTGCCGAATCCCTGCAGCAGATGATCGGCAAAAACGGAACCGAACTCTGGAAAAAAGCCAATGGAATTGACAACAATCCTGTGGAGCCCTACACGGAAAGAAAATCAATTTCAACCGAGCATACCTTTTCTCAGGACACCATTGATGTATTAAAATTAAACAGAATCCTTCAGGGCATGGTGGAGAAACTGGCTTATCAGCTACGAGCTGAAGAATGGCTCACCTCAACGGTGACCGTCAAAATAAGATACGCCAATTTTGATACCGAAACCAAGCAGTCCAGAGTCCAGTACACCTCAGCGGATCATCTTCTGACCCAGACCGTCACTGATCTCTTTACCAAGCTCTACCAGCGCCGTATGAGACTGCGCCTGATCGGAGTCCGATTCAGCGGCCTTGTCAGGGGAACCTATCAGATTGACCTTTTCAATGATACCGAAGAAATGCTTTCCCTCTATCAGGCTATGGACAGAATGAAGACCCGTTACGGCTTTGATGCCGTGATGAGATGCGCCGGCGCATCTTTCAAACCCAACAATAAAGACGAAATTTTAAAACGTAAAAAATAAATCATGTTTCTTAACTGCCACTCCTATCATTCCCTGCGCTACGGCACTATTCCGCTGGATGATCTGATAAAGCAGGCAGCACAGTGCGGCATTACGGCAGCAGCCTTAACCGACATAAATACCGTAACAGGGATTTATGATTTTATAAAAGGCTGTGAAGCCTCAGGCATAAAACCGCTTGTCGGTATAGAATTCCGATGCAGGCACAAATTGCGTTATATCGGACTTGCCCAAAATGCTGCAGGGCTTGCCCAGATGAACCGCTTTCTGACCGATCATAATTTCAGCGGAAATCCCCTGCCGGTAAAAGCTCCGTCTTTTGAATCCGTATATTTTATCTATACGCTGGAAAATGGACCTGCAGAGCTCGGCGAAAATGAATTTATCGGCATCCAGCCTGACCAGCTCGGCAGGCTTTTTATGCCCGAGCTTAAAAAGAAGATCTCCAAAATGGCTATCCTTCAGCCTGTAGTATTCCGTACCAAAAGGGAATACAATCTGCACAGGATTCTGCGCGCCGTTGACCTCAACGAGCTTTTGTCCAAACTCGGGCCTGAGGACTGCTGCAGAAAATCGGATATGATGATGACCGAAGCTGAACTTATCGCCCTGTATAAAGATTATCCCCAGATCATCCGGAATACCCAATACATCATCGAGCACAGTAATTTCCAGTATGATTTCGAAAGCCCGAAAAACAAAAAGCATTATACCAAAAATAAAGCTGGGGACATTGCCCTTTTAACCACGCTGGCCGAAGAAGGTTTGGTTTGGCGCTACGGACGCCATAATGACCAGGCAAAAGCACGTGTGGAGAAAGAGCTAAAAGTAATCAATGATCTTGAATTCAGCGGCTATTTTCTCATTACCTGGGATATCATACGCTACAGTAACAGCCGCGGTTTCCTTCATATCGGAAGGGGCTCGGGCGCTAACAGCATTATTGCCTACTGTCTGGGAATTACAGACATCTGTCCCCTAGAGCTTGACCTGTATTTCGAGCGGTTCCTAAATGAAAACCGTAAAAGCCCTCCCGATTTTGACATCGACTGGAGCTGGAAAGAAAGGGATGTGATCTTGAAATACATCTTCGACCGCTACGGTTATGAGAATGTGGCTTTCTGCGGCACCAATGTAGAATTCAAATACCGCTCGATTTTCCGGGAAGTCGGAAAGGTTTTCGGACTGCCGAAAGACGAGCTGGACCTGTTGGCCAAGAATCCCATGAAATTCCATCAGCCCAATTCTATTGTCAAACTGGTGCAGGAATACGGCATGATGCTCGAGAAATATCCCAACATGCGCAGCATGCATTCCTGCGGGATCCTGATCTCGGAAGAACCGCTGACCAATTACACGCCGCTGGAAATGCCTCCAAAAGGATTCCCGATAGTGCTCTTTGACATGCATACGGCTGAGGATATCGGTTTTGAAAAATTTGATATCCTCAGCCAGAGAGGGATTGGCCATATTGATGATACGGTAAAACTAATTGAGAAAAACAGAGGCCTTCGAATCAATATTCGTGACACCTCATTATCAAAAAACGAGCAGTCAGCCAACAAATTTCTGGCAGAAGGAAGGACAATCGGCTGCTTTTATATTGAAAGCCCCGCGATGCGCGGATTGTTGCGCCGTCTGAAATGCGACAACTACAAAACACTCGTGGCGGCATCATCGATCATCCGTCCCGGAGTGGCTCAGTCCGGAATGATGAAGGAATATATCTTCCGACATAACAACCCGTCAAAATTTGAATATTTCCATCCGGTTTTTGAAAAGGAGCTCGGAGAAACCTACGGGATTATGGTGTATCAGGAAGACGTGATCAAAATTGCCCTGCATTACGGGGGACTGTCAGCCGCCGACGGAGATATCCTAAGGCGTGCCATGTCGGGTAAAGGACGCTCAAAAGCCGCTTTGCAGAAAGTAAAAGACGATTTCTTTATTTCAGCGGCCGCAAAAGGGCATCCCGAAGCTTTGAGCCAGGAAATCTACCGCCAGATCGAATCCTTTGCAGGCTATTCCTTCTGCAAGGCGCACTCTGCATCTTACGCCGTTGAAAGCTACCAGAGCCTTTATCTGAAAGTGCACTACCCTGTTGAATTCATGGTTGCCGTAATCAATAATCAGGGAGGTTTTTACAGAACTGAAATCTATGTGCACGAAGCCAGAATGGCCGGTGCTGTAATACATACCCCCTGCGTGAATAAAAGCGGATATGAGACTGCTCTTTACGGCAGCGATATTTATCTGGGTTTTATGCACCTGCAGGGCCTGGATTCCAAACTCTCGCAGTTCATCGCTTTTGAACGCGGGAGAAACGGCGTTTATAAATCGCTCGAGAATTTTATAAACAGGGTGCCCATGGGAATTGAGAATATAAAAGTGCTTATTTTCATCGGCGCTTTCCGCTTTACCGGAAAAACCAAAAATCAGCTGCTGGTGCAGGTCAGCCTTTTGATGAATAATTTCAAGCCGGAAAACCGCGGGCTTATGCTCATTGAGCAGCCCGCAAAAGAATTTAAGCTGCCGGTTCTGGAGCGTTCGGTATTTGAAGATGCCTTTGATGAAATCGAGCTTTTGAATTTCCCCGTATCCTGCACCGTTTTTGATCTGCTGCAGACCAGACACCGCGGAGATGTGATGGTCCGCGACCTCCTGAAATACCATAAAAAACAGGTCCGTATGCTGGCTTACCTGATCTCGACAAAGCAGGTTCCGACCAAAAGGGGCAATATGTATTTCGGGACATGGATCGACCATGAAGGAGCCTATTTTGATACGGCGCATTTCCCCGACAGTCTGGCAAATAATCCTTTTCAGGGAGGTGGCTGCTATCTGCTCATGGGAACCGTGGAAATTGACTATCATTTTCCGACCATCACCATTTCCAGAATGGCGAAAATGCCTTTCATTCCTGATCCCAGATATTCGGACTCGGAAAAAAGGTATACCACTCAGCACAATATCAAACAGGATGTCAGCAGCACCCACAGACAGCCTTATCCGCAGGAGCACGAAATTAATCTGCCGCGCCACAGAATGAAATTTTGACGGTTTATTTATGTAAAGTCCTAATAATGAATTAAATTTGATAGAAAAGCAAGAAAAGGAAAAGAAAAATAAGCATAAGGCACATCAGTTTTCTGCTGTTTCTTTTCCAAAGCTTCTGCTTTCGTTTTTCATTTTCTTTTATAAGCCTTTCAATGCGCTTGATGTCTATTGGGTAAGATTCCATAAGATCGTTTTGCCAAACTTAAGCGCAATTAAAAAGACAAAAGCCCTGCGAAGGGCATATTTGTATCAGGATAAGACATTTTTAAAACAGCCTTAAAACGGAAAATTATGTGTTATTATACCCAGCAGAATGCCTCGATAGAAGATCTCAAAAGACGTTTTAACGCAGAACTCGACAATGAGGAGACCTATCTGCAGTCGGATTTCATTAACGGATTCTCCCATCCCAACATCCCTGTGATACTCAATTCCTCTCCGCATCTTATTACAACGGACTACACTTGGGGACTTCTGCCTTCCTGGGCAAAAGACATTGAGTTCAGAAAAAATACGCTCAATGCCCGCATTGAATCCATTGACGAAAAAGCGTCCTTTAATAATATAACCCATAACCGCTGCCTGATAATCGCTTCCGCCTATTACGAATGGCATTGGAATGACGAGAAGGGAAAAAGCAAGGACAAATACCAGATCAACTCGCAGGATGATGAAATCTTTACTTTTGCAGGCTTGTATTCATCGTGGACGGATCCGGTAACGGATGAGATTAAAAATACCTACACCATGGTGACCACTAAGGCCAATAAAATAATGGATTATGTTCACAACCATAAACACAGGATGCCTATACTGCTTAAAAAGCAAGATGAAACAGCTTGGCTGGATCAGTCTGTTGCCATCACCGAATTTGCCTTTCCCTACGAAGGAAACTTAATTGCACTTCCGTCAAATTAAAAACAGTTTTTATGAAACAGGATATCGATTATTTCAATGGCATGAGCACTGAAGATCTGCTTAATAGATTTATGCAGAAGCTGTATTCCAAGACAGAATTCATACAATATAATGACCCTAATGACTTTTTCGATCCAGAACTGGAATACGGAAATTACATAACACAGTGTATTGCCGAAGAAAGAGATTTTATACGAGAATTAATCCGAAGTACATCCGCTGAAGCTGGAACAATATTAACTGAGGAGCGGATTGAGGAAATGGTGCAGCAGAAAAGAGAAGAGATCAACAAAATGACCGGATCAGCAATCGAAGACTATATTGAAAAGATTTCAGTTGCTTATATTGATCCTGTTCGGGAATGTGAACAAAAATTTCTTTTGCAGAGATGGCCGTGCAGATTTTGGAAGTTTCTAAAATTACTTTACTAAATAAAGTGTGAAACAAAAAATATTTTTTCAATGTAGAGCGGTGATTAGGTCGTTAAGCGCTATATATATTATAATATTTAACATTGCAAAATAAATATTGATTTAATTAGTAACTTAGAATGCTAATGAAATACTGAAGCAATAACTATTGATCCCTGCTTCCTTAACTCCCGCTCCGCCCTTTAAAAAAATTGTTTTCAAAAGAAAAAACGGAAAAAAAGAAAGCAAGAATCAAGCGTCAGTTAAAGGATGCGGAGTGCTATAAGTCCCTAAGGGCGGACGAAAGGTAACTAGAATCTGTTATGCGCATGCAGCAGACGGCTGACGCTATCTTGGCTGCCCTTTTTAGCCGTTTCGAGTGAAAACAGTAGTAAGTTTACCAATTATGGAAAACCGTAAAACCCTAATAGCATTTAGTCCTAAGTTTACCTTACGGAATAACGTAAAAATATATCAGCAATATGCAACATTCATTAGCGTTTCAGTTTTGCAATAAAATAATAAAGTTTAAAGATGGATCGCTAAAACCCGTATTTCTACTGATTCAAAAAATTTCACAAATGCTACTTTTGGACTCTACTGCACTTTCAAAAAATTTCCTTTGATCTAGTTTCTTTTTAACTAGTAAAATTCAAACCAACTATGACGACGAGAATTCCAATAACAGAACTAATTTTTCCTGAATATAATGACAAAGATGTGATCGCTGCCTTTGACTATTTTATGACATTTATGACACCCGACCAATGGCACAAAAGAAAACAGGCAATTGAAGAATATCTCAGTAATTTCCACTCTGACTCTCCACCTCTTTCAAAACCCGTATCGGACGGACTGTTACTAGTAATTGAAAAAGACAGAATAGGCTGGTATCTTTATCTGGTACACTGCTTAATATATGAACCCCATAAGTATGAGTATTATCAGGGGGCACGCATTGTACCTATTTTTAAACGTATCGGAATGGACATTGATCTGCTTCCTTCCCTTGATGGACTCAGAAAAAAAATCAGCGATCTCATAAAAAAAAGACCAATTGAAGCGGACCAGATCCTGTTTGAATTTCTAGCTGCACTTGCCTGGAAAAGGAATGGCTTCCAAGTAGAATTCCTTCCAGAAGAGGCTGACAAAACCCCTGATCTTTTAGTCCGAAAAGAAGACAAATCTTATCAGGTGGAATGCAAGAGACAGCAGAAATCAGGCAGTTATTTTTATGAGGAAACCCTACTGCGTCAAAAAATGGTGCACCATATCATACCATTTGTTTTAGCGCATAACTACCTATTGGAAATTACTTTTCATGTAGAGTTAAAAACACTGCCCGAAACTTATCTGATCGATTTGTTCAGACTCGAAAATTCAAAAATAAAAGAAAAAAACTGGAGGCTGTCTAACGAAAAAATTGAGATAATAGCATCAACGTTTGATCTGAAAATGATTAATGCGCAGCTTTTAAAATATCACATAAAGTACAATTCACCACAATTACTAGAATTGCTGGCAAAAAAACCTATCGATTATGAAGGTTTTACGGTAGCACTCAATTCGACAGGATATCATGTGGGAGAAGGTCTGGCGAATAACCGGTATATTCATAAGATTACTAATGCCGCAGGGATTAAATGTACATGTGATTCTCTTCAAGCGTATGTCGGAAAAGCCCGCGATCTTGACGGACTGCTTGCCAAAGCTTTAAGACAGTTGACGCTTCCCTATGAAGCTGTTATTCATATTGGAATGGAAACTTTTGACGGTCCGGCAGTTGAAAGGGAAAGATTAAAAAAAATAGTTAAGACAATTGAAAGCATAAATCCGGAAAAAACCAGATTAAGCTGGCTCTTTACTCATTTTTTTCAGTCTTATTCCAGAAGTAATCAAGAATGGATATTTGATGAGTCTGTTGATGTCGCCTCTTCCTATGTTGTACCAATAACCCCTCTGCCTAAAAATTTTCTTGTCATTCCTGAAGAAGCAGATATCATAAATAACAGCAGGCACTGGGACCGCCCATTGCCACAATAAACTCTATATGAACAAACCTACTTATAAAGTACGGAAGAGATCAAATAAAACTTTGCAAAAACTAAAGCAGTTACAAATAAATTATATAAATTACTGACAAAATTTACTTACCTATACATAACCAAACTTAATCTTAATTTGCGTCAAGCTAAATGGCCGTTTTGCTCACTAGTAAGCTGTTAGAAGATTAATAATTAACCACACCTTATGCAGCTAAATTACTTTCCAATAGAATTTGAATTCGAAAAATACCAACTCAATGCTGAACCCTACAGTCATGAGCGCCTTGGCGAATTACGGGCTTTACATAATAATACGCACTCTTTTTTTAGGAACGGCGATCTAATTTACATATCCAATAAAGACGACAATACCGGCACTGCAATTGGTAGTTTAGCTGAACGCAGTATATTTGGCAATTCCCAAATTACAGCATCGCTCATTAAACATTTGTTCTTCCGCACTTTCAAGGAGCGCTTCCAGCAGCACACGCCTGTTGATTTTTATCCGTTCCGTTTTTTCTCTGGACAGCAACGAGACGATATCATCTTTGATTTCCTCCCGGACAATCTGAAGAACCGTATAGGCTATAAAAAACTAATTGAAGTGCAGCTTCGTCTAACGGAAATAGAAAACAAAAAGCAATTTGGATTTTTAATCAACATTAAACGCAATTGGATTTTTGATAAAACCTGTGCAGAGCTGCATTCCGAAAATTATAACTTGATCGGTGCTGAGGTGTTACACGCGGAAACTTTGCCGGGACTTACTAATATCCTGGCACCCAACGAGGACTTTATAGGGGAGATTCTTTCTATAAGTGGAACAAAAGCAAAAATTAATACCAATGAGGGCGAAAAAGAATATGATTTGGGCGAACTTTTTATCCGTAAAACCAAACGTAGCATAGGAAATTATCTTGCATTTGCAATCTCTCAGGAAAAAAGTGATGAAATATTAAGGCTCATAGAGAATAAAAGATCTGATATTTATGATACAAAGAAGCTATATAGTGAAATTAACAGTATAGCAAAAGCGCTTTTTACTGAGAATGGCAACCCGGTACTGTTTCAAAACAAGGATGGTTTCTGTTTTACAGTTAAATCGAGTCCATTAACAGTTTACAACAGCATTGAAATCAAGCCACCTACTTTCATTTTTGATCCTGCCGCAACAAAAACAACAAATTCCTTTCCTGATAACGGCCTTAACAATTTCGGCCCTTATGACAGTAACATCTTTGATATCAAATCTCCCAATGTTTTGTGCGTATGCAACAAAACAATTAGAGGAAATTTTACGCAATTTCTATCTAACCTAAGGGATGGCTTGCCACAGTCAAGGTATTTCCAAAAAGGGTTGCAAAAAAAGTACGACCTGCATAGTGTATCGTTTAATATTAAAGAAATCCAAAGCAATACCTTAGAACAGTACTTGAAAGCAATAACTGACGATGACGATAGCAAACCACATTTAGCCATCATTGAAATACCCGAAAATTTTAAACAATATAGTGATCAGACCAACCCCTACTATCAAATAAAAGCAAAACTTTTAGCTCTTGAGATACCAATTCAATTTATTACGACCAGGATTATCAATAATTACAATGAGTATATCCTTAACTCGATAGCTTTACAAATTTATGCAAAACTGGGAGGAACTCCGTGGGTCCTGCCGACGCAGCGTTCTGTGGATCGCGAACTGGTGATCGGTATCGGTCACAGCTGGCTTAGAAAAAATCAATATACTGGATCTGAATCCAACCGCGTAGTCGGAATTACAACATTTCTTTCGAGTGACGGACAATACCTCCTTGGAGATAAGGTTAAAGACGTATCATATGAAAATTATTTTGATGAACTCTTAAAAAGTCTTAAACAATCCATAGATAGGCTTTCATCTGAACAAGGCTGGAATGACGATGAGACTGTGCGCCTAATATTTCACATTTTCAAGCCAATTAAAAATACAGAATTTGATGTGATTACCCAGCTCATAAAAGACATTTCACAATACAGAATAAAATTTGCTTTTGTTACTATTGGTAATATACATCCGACCACATTATTTGACATCAATCAGCCAGGAATTGGTTCCTATGGAACAACTGTCAAAAAAGGCGAATACATACCGGTGCGGGGAAGCAACGTTTTCCTTGATTCGGAAACCTGCATTGTTCAAATGTTGGGCGCAAGCGAATTAAAAACGTCTAAACACGGAATGAGCAAACCAATCCAGATTAAAATTCTCACGCCTCAGGGCAACTATAATAATACGGAGATAAATGATATGTTATTCTATGATTTGACCTACATAACACAGCAGATTTTTTCCTTTACTTATTTGTCATGGAGAAGTTTTCTGCCTGGTGAAGAACCGGCTACAATGAAATATTCAAATCTGATTTCAAGACTTTTGGGAAAAATGAGAAACGTTCAGGGCTGGGATCCTGATACACTAAAATATGGATTAAAACGAAAAAAATGGTTTCTATAGACAACAGAATCACCTACAAGGACAGGATAAAAAGCAGTGCAAAACTTGTCGCATTTGACCAATTTTTAAGCGGTTCTGCCGTTAATTTGAATCTTAATTCAGAAGTTAGTGATTCCGACAAGCAGTTTGTGAATATGATTGCAGCAATCCAAACAAATAACAAGACCGCTTTTGAGCAGATTTACTCGTTAAAAAGCAAGAGTAATCCCAGCAGGGATTCACCAGCTCCCTTTGTAAATGACGATTATTTGATTTTAATTTTAATTATTGGTATCCAAAAATTTGGTTTTGATACTAACTGGATAAAAAATATTCTCTCCATACGCAGCAGAAACATTATAACTATTACGCTTGAAAATATTCTAAATAAAAATTACTCCAGTACAAGCAATCAAATGGAAGTTGTCTTAGTTTATTTAAACCTGTATGATCAATCATTCATTAATAACCAGCTTCTTAACAACACCTTTAAAAGCATAATGGACAATACGGTATTGTTTGAAAATAGAAATGATTTCCAAATCTTGTCTGCGCTAAGGGCATATGAACTAATTATTGAATTGAAAGAAGGGCCTGAAGGAAGTGAAATGCATCTGCTTAAAAAATTTAATGACAGTTTCATTCGCAGAACAAAAATCTTATCCTGGTTATTACAAGCAAGTCTTTTTTCATTCGCGGTTTATGAGTTACTAAAACTTCCTGTTTATTCTCCTGAATTTGTTAAAAAAATTAATGATTATGGCTATGTATTTACGTTAATAGGAGCATCCGGCATCACTGTATTAAGTAATCAATTAAGTTTCATCAAACGAAAATCGCAAGAATTTACAATGAGGTTATTAGGGTATCCCAAAGAAATGCTTAAACAATCGTAATTGATTGTATGTACTTAATAATAACAATACTGGAATTATTTAAAGTGTAACGGTTTAACAATAGCAGCTCTTTGGTCTTTTACAAACAAAAACCAAGATAAAAAAACACATAACTATGAGCAATACATCTGAAAAACCAATAGTACAGAAACAGTATGGCAATACCTGGGAATTTGTATATCCCCTGTCCATTATTGATGAAAGAGTCAGTGATGAATTTTGGGAAGCTGTCGAATTTCTGGATGATAGTGACCTCATTGCGGAAAAAATGTTGAAAAAACTGGTTTTAGAGCATCCCTATTATATAGATGCTTATGTTCATCTCAGCATTGCATATCGTAGTCAGGAAAAAACCTTTGAAAGTCTTCTGACTGCTGAGAAGGCATTTAATGTGGGGATCGGATGCCTGCCAAAAGCATTTAACCTAAAAAAAGACCAACTGATATGGCCTATGTCTGATAACAGACCTTTTTTAAGGGCATGCCAAAATTGGGGAGTTGAGCTGCAATATCATACAAAATATTCCGAAGCTGTTGAAATCTACAGGTTAAATCTAGCTTTGAATCCCGAAGATCATCAGGGCATCAGATATCTCCTACTGGAGACCTTATTTGCGTTAAAAGATTACAAACAGGCTGAAGATCTATTAAATCAATATCCAGACGATTTTACGATAGAATTTAAATTTGGCATAGTTGCAGTTCATATCCTGAATGATAATTTGAAGCTGGCGGATCAGCATTTAGAGGAAGCTGTCCAGACCAATACTTTCTTTATCGATGAAGTAACCAGAACCAAACATGTAAAGCCGCTTCCTTACAGGATTCCGGGTGAACCCAACTTTGATGCCGGCATCCCGACACGGTCAGTTCAGGAAGCATATGGGTATTGGGAGAGAAATAAAGAGCTTTATCACAATAAAAAGATTATAAGCTATTTCAAAACTGTCCAAAAATCAGATATTCGATAATAGTTTAATTGAAATCTCAATCTCTTGTTTTAATTTCCATTTAAATTATTTTCAAAAAATGCTGTCAGTTCAAATCAGGCCAGAATTCAGTTTTAATTCTAAGAGGATATATTAAGAGTGTTTGAGTACTTAGATGCGAAAATGCACCCTTAATTTTGTCTTCAATTTTCATTAGCATATCCAATAATAAATTTGCTTTTATTGACGTAGATATTAAACAGAAAAGTACCTTTTTAGGCTAAAATACAGATGATTTTTTTGGCGTTTTGAAAGTAATTTTTGAAAAGGATATAAATAGAATTTGGAAGCAAATTGGAAATTATGACCACTTAATACTATAGTATCGCATAACCGTCGTTTGGTAATATGGCGGGATGTGGCTTAATGAAATTGTTTTTTGTACTTGGAAAATTAGTCATTAAGCGAAAGATTACTCTTCGTTAGTCAACCACATCGCCAAGCGGCCAAGCATAGTAATATGGAAACAAAGAACAGAAAAAGATGCTAAAAAGTATCTTTTTTTTGTCCTCTGCTTATAAAATAGGTATTTATACCTAGATCTTATTATAAATAAAAAAAGTATTTTGCATAAAGAATAATGAATTACGGAAAACCGTATAATAAATAAAAAGTTGTTTTGTACGTTTGGAAAAATCGAGTATTTACAATGCAAGAAACCAATACTGTAAAAGAAATATCATCGATAAATACCCAATGATCTAAAATTTAATTATAAACTTAATATATGAAAAAGAAATTTGATTTTTACACTTTCATGAAAGTAGATATTGATCCCAACACTGTAAAATTCTACCATTTCCGCTATAACAATAACGGTATGGATTATGAATGTGAGGAGTTCATTTATCAAAACAAGAAGGTATTAGATTTAAAATATAGGGAATCCAGCAAGGAATATTTTGATCAAGTTTTAACTGATCCAAATCAAAAGGGAATTTCACCAATATTATACTTCGATTGCAAAGGTATGGGCTGGAAAGCATTTGGCGAGCAAATCTCAATAGACGAAATGAACTAACATTATAATGCGGAACATCTTTTAAGCATAATCCAGCGACTGTGATTACCTACAGCATCTTCAACTCTATATAATTATTGGCTAACCATTTGAAATTTTCGAATGAAATTACTTGGAAAGAATAAGAACCTCTATTATCAGTGCGTGTATGAATCTTTAAGCAAGGAATTTGGAATTAAGAGCAAAGTCATCGCGGAGATTTTAAAGCAACATGCAGGCAACTGCGGCAAGGATCGAAGCGACATCCTTTGACAAAAATACAGCAAAGAGCGTGCGTGCCGCCCTGCGGGAAAAGATATAACAGCCTGCTCAACATTAACTTATTTAAATCCTGCATTTTAAAACAGAACATAATCCCATCTAATGTATAAACTCGCTTTAGCCCTTAAGACCGATCATACTCCAATTATAAAATTCAATAGTGCCGAAAGGGATAAAATAAACAATTCAATCGACCAGCTTGTAAAAAACCAAAAAATAAGCTGGTCTTTTAATCTTCTGGAAAAAAACTTTAATACACTTTTTTCAATTACAGATCAAGAATTGAAAACACTTTCCCTGAATTCTGAATATACATGGGAACAGCTGGAAAATGTAACTCTTGAGGTTAATCGCAATCTGCTTAATTATCTGACCTCGCAAAATACATATTTAGACCATGCCCGTTTTTATCTGTCGAGAACATTTGGGAAAGAGTCCCAGCAATTGAAATCGTTTGATAAAAAGACAACCGAACTTTTTGATAATCATTTCGCTTACAGATTCCTGTACAAAATGAGAAATTTCACAGTACACTGTGGCTTTTCCTTGTGTTCGATTACGATCCGCAAATCAACCAAAAATGTGACTTTCATACCTAAGTTCATGATTTCCGAATTAAAGGACGGCTTTGACTGGGGCAAGATCGTAAAACAGGACCTAAGTGAAATCAAAGATGATTTTTCAGCATTTGACGTTATTCATCAATCTTTTGAATGTTTTAAAGAACTGAATAATTGCCTGTCTTATATTATAAAAACACTAACTGATGAAACTGCTAAAACTGCTTTAAATATATTGACTATTTCAAAAGAAGATTTACATAAGTATTGTTTTTTAATCGAATACGAAAATGAAAGTAAGATTGGGGAAATTCCCATACACTACTTTAAATAACCGTTTGGGACAAAAGTCCCATCAAGCCAGTTTTATATATTAATCTAAAATAAAAAAAAATGCCTGAAATCAGAGACCTTTCAAAACGGTCAAATATAAATACTATCAGAACACAAAATTCCGAAGTTGTCCTATATGAAGACCATAGAACAATCCTGAATGTATTGTATTTTTTAAAATTAAATGAACTTGCAGTCTTTCCAATCGATTTATTTATGTTCGACGATCATGATGATTTTGAAAAACCATCTGACAATGCTTTAGAAAGTATTACCGAGTTCAATGCTGCAGCCCCGACTGAAAGAGAGTTTTGGAGTTTTACGGAATTTGATTTGAATCCTGAGGACAATGATTGGGTAAAAGCCGGAATGGAATTGGGATTGATAAATAATATATTTTTATTCCACTCCACACAAGCATCCTATAATTTTTCAGAAACCTATCAGACCCATAATTTTGGAGAAAAGAGGCTTTACAACCTGGGACGTACCTGGGATGCATTAGCGTTTAATTGCCGTTTAGATGACTTTTCCAACGGTGCTACATATGGGCAGCTTTGGGAAGATATGGGCTGGATTAAAAATAATGGAAAATTTGAATTCCGCAGAGATAATAGTTTTATCGCAGATTTTGATCTGGACTGTTTTTCCGCTAATATTCTTGACAAAAACTACGCTGTTCCATCAGAAATATTAATAACCAAATTTGAAGAATACATAAGGCCACATAATCATTATTATATCAAAGCAACAGATTTTGTAAAGGAACTTATCGAAAAAAGTGTCCTTACCACTGTTTGTTTTGAAAACATTTTTTGCGGAGGCATAAGAGAAAGCCACAAAATCTTTGAGACTTTTGACTATCTATTCTTTGACGGAGAAATCGGACGCTAAACAGCTGTTGGATAAATAAGCCAAGAGGTGGGTCTAAAGGATATAACTCACACAGATTTCATCTAAAAGTTAAAGAATAACATAACATATAGATTCCGTGACGCAAACAGCGTTATAAAAATCCTAAAACACCAAATTAAAATGGAAAAGAATACAACATACGAATTTTTTATCTGCAGATGCTGGAAGTGCAAACGATTTGAGCACGGTGCCAATACGGATACCTGGGAAGATTTAGAAATTAAGCATTATAACTTCAAGAATTCCAATGTTGGAAATTTTAAGGCCGTAGAAAAAGAATTTACGAATAAACTTGAAAAAGTAAAAGGTTATCTCGATAAAGCTTACAATAAACTCATAGCAACAGCAGTCAGGAAGAATATAGATCCAGCAGTAATTAATCAATTTACGACTTCAAGGGCCTTAGTAGCGGCATCGTCCGAACCTCAAGACATTTTTGACATCCTGAAAACGGCTTTTCCATTAATGAATGATAATAAATTGTAGCATTTTAAATATTGAAAATTAAGTGATTAAAAACGTTAAACTTTTTCTAATAATAAAAATATGAATAATAAGCCTCTATGGTTAAAAGTATTACTACATTTTGGTTTCAGAGGGTACTTTAGCAATGGCCTGACCATACCATTTCTGCTTGGAGCAAGGTCAATCCTTTCACCTGATGAAAAACCGCTAACTGTTGAAGAATTTTTATCGGAAATCGTTGACGAATCACTGCCTATTAAAATTTCAATCCAAAGATGTGGGAATATTGGAGAGTATGTAATCGGAATTTTCGACAAAGAATCTCCAAGCGCACTTTATAGAAATTTTGGAAATCTGTACATAACAGACAGTTCATTTTCTACAACAGATCGTATGGATTACATTGGTTCAATACTAATTGACCATTACCAGCATAAGATTGATGAAGGCTTATTTTCAATCAATCATCGAGAATGGGGTAATTATTCCAAAGAAGAGATAGACCATCTTACAGAATTGAAATAATAAGATTTTTTTACACTATTAAAAAAATAATAGAATTATGACTTTAGAAGAAAAATTCAAACAAGACCTGCACGGCGGAAAAGAAATAAATGGCCTGCAAAGATATAATGGGCATTATATAGGCCAAGAAGATGACGGATCCGACACCGTTAAATTTGACAATGGAAACTTCTACGTCTTTAAAGACGATAAAATCATTAAACATATTGATGGACAGGACGAATATTTTATAAATGATCATATTACGCAGGTCATATACCATTTTATTGATACAAATCCTTTGATGTCTCAAAATCATTTGTACAGTGACCATAACTCGGAGGAAGTGGTTGAGTTTTATTTTATCAATAAAACGGAAGACCATAATAGCCGTGGTACTTTAGTGAAACTTATAATAGACCGCCAATCAAAAAATATAGAGATTTCAAATATTTTCATAGAGCATACCTTAAAGCACAACGGCTTTGGAAAGCAGATTATAAAAGAAATCTTCCATATAGCGGTAAAGCATGGCTACCGATTATTTTTAGTTCAGATGGTTGAGAGTTTCTATAATAGAATGTTAAAACGTGGAGCAACAGTTATTGAGTTCGAAGACGTCGTTGAAATAACTAAAAAAACTAATCTGTAAATCTATAGTATATTAAGATAAAGTCAATTAACGCTGACTCGATAAATCATTAGTCTGAAAAAAAATATCCTCTCGATGAACCAAACATTTGATATCAATTACACCTAATTCCCTATGGATGCAACAAAAGAAGAGCTCATCACTTTTTTAGAGCAAAACGTACTAATTCCAACAGAAACAAACCCGAAGGCCGACATCACCATTAAGCGAAAAATCAATGCCACCAGAATGAGATTAAACAAACAGGTAAGCGCTGAGAAGGTAAGGCAGTACTTTTGGAGCGCTATGTCAACAGATCGTGGAATAGATTCATATACCAAATTAACAACTATTGGGGCTCCTACTTTTGAAGAAGTTCGGGACAGATTCAAAACGCTCTGCGGCGACAAATAACTGCAATTCAACAGAGAATACCGCAATAATTAATCCTAAAATATTATGTTTTAAGTGGAAAATGGATGATATTGGGTCTATGGAACAAGATTTTTTTAGCTACGAATTTTCACGAATTAAATTTTATTGCCAATTGCCTGCAGTTTTAGATGCTTTTTTTATTTAGATAACTTTTTAATAGTTCCTTCTTTTACAAAAATCTTTTTTTTATAGATTTGCTTAAGAGAATTTGCATAAAATTATTTTGGATTTATGGATATAGAATTTATACTTGACAGAGCTGATTTACAAATTTTAGTGGAGAAATTTTTCGTAGAAAAACTTGTAAACAATTCAATAACTATAGGCATTAAGATTCTTGCAAAAGATGAAAATAAAAAAGTAAGATTAGTTAGAGATTCATCCTGGTTCAAATTGTCTGTCAATGATAGTTTTATTTTAAAACATTTTTCTATTAAGTCTGAAGATTATAGTTTATTTATAAATGAATTAGATACTTTACTTGGTACAGTTTCAAAAAATTTAGATAAAGCCTTAGAGTATTCTCCTTCTTTTTCGTCATTTTCTGTTATTTATAATTTTAATGAATATGAACTAAGTTTCCCTTTCAATTTTTTGTCAAAAAATTATATTCTACCATTTGAGAATTCATTGAAATTAATCTCATCATTAATAAATAATCAGAATGAATTTCTAGTAAAAAATATAAAAGAACTTTTCGATGAGGGTGAAAACAAGAGAACTTTCAGATTTGATAAAAATGAATGGAATATTATAAACCCTTTGAATATTATGTCATCAAAACTCAATGATGACTATCGAAAAAATAAAGATTTTAGAATAAAAAAACCTCATATTTTAATTAATAAGGACAACATTTTTAAATATTTTGTTCTGGATACAAATTGGGTATTAGTTTTTGACAAGCTTGAAACACTAATGACCCAACCTAATGATGTTTCCATATATTCAAATATTGCCGAAAAGAAGCGGACAGCATCACTGCTATTTTATAAAAACACCATTTTACCCAGGCATAAAAATTATCATGGCGCCTTCCCATCTGAGGAAATGCAAAAAGAATATTTTGATTATTTTGAATTAATTATTGAAGCAGTCATTTTTTCTTATACTTCTTTGGAGGCATTTGCTAATATTTGCATTCCAGATAACCATGAATATAAAATTGAAAAAGATGGCATTAAAATGATATATTCCAAAGAAGCTATTGAACGTAAATTTTCACTGAGGGAAAAATTTAAAAATATTTTGAAAGATATTCTACATACTCCAGATATTGCAAAAACCAATTGGTGGAATACTTTTATTGAGCTGGAAGATATCAGAAATGAAATTATCCATTCCAAATCTTCAAAATCTGAAGATAGATATTCCAAATTGTTAGAAAAGAAAATATTTAAGATTATTGAAGTCAACAAAACAATCATTAAATATTATGGGAAATTCATTTTAGAGAACAAAAAGCATCTGCTAAATGAATTTCCATACGAATTTGGTTATGATGTTGTTAATCCCGGGCTGATGAGTGATAAAGATTATGAAAGAAGCTATAAAATAAGCCATAATATTAAGATTTAACACATCCTTTTTAATTAAACTCCGCCTTAGGATTAGCAGTGGAATCCTTTTTCCCACTTCTTAAGCAGGAAAAGAAATAGCGGACAGTCCGAGCTGCAGGTAACGCCCCAAACTGTCTTTTTAATATGTAGATAATTTCCATTAAACAAAACATTAGACAAATATTAGAAAATATTCAATTGTAGCTTAAAGTTATAAGCTGCGGTGGCATTATAGTGGTTCATAATTAAAATTGAACTTGATACCTTTTCTGCCACAAAAAGCTAAGGCGAATTTTGCCGATATTTTACTGTTTTAACTTTCGTGTGAAAATCGTGGCAAATCATTTTGTGCAAAATTAAAACATCAATTAAAGAAAGGCTTGCCGAGTTTAGGTTCGAATCGGATGTAAGTCCATTATTCGAATTTGCTAAATTATCTCAAAAACAAAACCTGACTGCCACTAAGTTATATTAGCTATTGAGCATTCTTTTTATTTATTATTGTATTCTTTAATTTCAAAATAACAATTTTCACAAACTAATTTTATTCTGGCAATCTCCATATTCTCGTCATTCCAACCGTTATCTTTACTTCTGATTTCTTCGCAGTTATTGCACCAGGCTGATAACTCATCATCTTGTTCTAAATACATTCCGATTTCAGTTTCGAAAGATTCTTCAAAACCTGTTTGATCATTTTTGTTTAGATGTTGACAAATAAATGCGGCTCTACTTTTTCCATGTATTCCACATTCGATAAGTTTATCAGTTTTGCTTTTGTTTATCTTTTTCAGTTCTTCAACAAAATCATTTTCAATTTCAACTGTTATTAGAAAATAAATTTCAAGATTGTCATCATTAACAATTCTATAAGAACCAAGAGCCTCAATTAAATAAAAAGTTATAGAGGTTAATTCCCAACCGATATATTCATCAGCTTTAAAATAACCTTCTGTTAATTCAGAATAGTTATGTTTTTCTCCGAACTTTTTTACTAAAACCGTTTTTAGTTTGTTGTTATGAACGAGTTCTACATTATCCCAAGCCCAAAGCCATGTTTTTGCCAAATTTGAATAGCTCCCAATTGGAATATACTCAAAGGTAAGTTCAGCTTCTTGTTTTTTAAAAGTGATTAATGAAGTTTCTTCATCATAAAACCATTCTATGTAACTATTCAAATCGTAAGTTTCGACAAAATCTTTCTGAATTTCTTTGAATTCTTTACAAGTTCTAATTGCAAAATCTGAATATTTTTCTATTTTCATTTCTATTCGAATAAAATGACATACAACTTATCTATAAGTTGAAAACTGCACGAAACCTCCCCATATTAAGGCTGCTATTTGTGATATATTATTACTTTCAAATATATAATTTTTCATTTTGAATCATTCTAAAAACCCCACTATAAAACTTCAATCTTGTAGACACGTCATTTAGACTTTTGATACATGAGAACTTAACATACAGGATGATAGTACTACCCCAGAAACTAATCCGATGAGTTACCACTGACTTTCTCGAGCTCATTAGAGTTTAACGCAATTGAAAATTTAAAATCTAAATTTAAAACGGATTCAGTCTGTCTTTTGAAAACATTCTCCTAATTTTATTAGTTTTACTGCCAACTAAAATATCTTCATTATTGTAATTTTCAAAAACCTCTGGATTTAAAATAATCGGCTCCTCAATGATATCCTGGATGTATCCAAGATCAAATTCTTCACCATGCAGTTTAACTTTGGTTTCTTTCCTGTCCCCGATAAATAAAGCCTGTTCAGATTTTCCAATACTCTTTAAAACCTCTAATTCTTTTACATCTAAAGCACTAACTCTTAAACCTGTAAACACATACTCCAAAGCTTTATTCTCTGCTTTTGCCAGCAGTAGATTGACACCTTCTTTATTTGCATTTTGAAGATTTATATTTAAAAACTTTGTATTAAAATATTTTTCAATCTTTTTAAGATTTATGAAATAGTCTAAAAAAGTATCCGCTTCAAATGCATCTTTTGTAAAAGGAAGAGGAAATTGTTCCGAATCAAAGAATAATTTTCCTTCTCTAAAAATTTTAAATTTTAAATTAGAGGTTATCCTCGACAAAATCTTGTAAAATTCAAGGCCTAAATTTGCAGTTTTAATTTCATCATGAGGAATAACCTCCATATTAAAACGATTATGATCATTTATTGGATCATAATTCAGCCTGATAATTAATGTAAATCCATTTACAACAATTTTTAAGTGGTTTTCGTTTTCTTCCGGCCCAATTACTGTTAAAATAAATGGGTAATCATCTACTTCAAAATCGTCTTCAAAAAGAATGTTTATTTTACAATTAAAAGCCGGCCTTTTTTGAAGTGTCATGCGCGAAATACTTTCTTGATTTCTAATCCGAAGATCTTTCATCATAAAATTTAACTCTTGAAGAACTTCGCCTTCTAAATTGATTTCATCGAATGTTTTATTATTAATAAATTTAAAAAATTGATCTTTTTTTTCACCTTTAAGCTTTAGTTTTAGATCAATGTGGTATGAGCTATTTTCATCAAGTGATTTAACATTTCCTATATCAATTCCGGTTTCACCCTTTTTCAGCTCAATACCAAGATGTCTAGTATTAGCAAAATCCAAAGCTGTATCTGCTTTTCCAATCCCCTTAGCTAGGTCTGGAAAAAAATTTTGTCTTATATCTTCGTCAATTTCTTTTATTAAATCTTCTCCAGTTGATTGAATATGTTTAATGTTATGCTTTTGCAGAAAGGCTTGCTTAACACGATCAAGAGATGGAGCAACGAAATACATTTCCTTTTTATAATCTCCTAGCTGCAGTATTATTTTTTTAATCATATCCTGAACATTCAAATCATCTAATGAATATCCAATAAAAAGTATATGATTTGATGCAAGCCGATCCTTGACAGCATTCCAAAAGACAGTACTTTCGCTTTGCTGGGTAAAATAATTCAAATAATCAGAACTGGTTAATATTATATTTTCTATATCATTGAAATCTGAATGAATCTTAAAAAGCATCTGCTCATCTTTTTTTGCACTGGCATAATCTACACTTGTTCTTATTATTTCAATACGATCATTTTCCAACTCAATTAAATTATCATAATTTGTTGTAATAATAGTTCTGAAATGAGGTATTCCAGCAAGCAATTTATGAGTTTCAGTTGTTTTTGGTTTCTTTTTAAATTCCTGTTTTAAAGTTTCAATAAGATAACTTTTGTTTCCTTTAAGTAAAAAAATATCTTCGCAGAGCTTTGGCAGATTCCAAGTATGCTCTATATCACATTTAATATCATCTGAAAGATTTTTGTGGAGAATATCAGCTAGCTCAGCTCCAGAAGGAAATCCTGCATATCTGGACATTCCCGCTCCAGCAAATAAAACTACTTCCTCCCTTCTAATTAATTCAAATATTCTTTTGCTTGCCATAAGGGTTTATTTATTAATTATTTCCGCATTTTTACTTCAATCATCAAAAATAACCAAAAAGAAGATAAAGTGAGGATGGAATATTTTCTATTTATTAAAAATGGAGTAGATAGCTATTTTGCCACAAAAAGTTAAGGCGGTTTTTAAAGATATTCAACTGCCTATTTTTGTGGCAGAATCATGCCACAGTTCTATTTTGAAAAATATAATTCCAGCAAAATCAGGGTCTGCAAAAGTTAGGTTCGTCACTATTAAAGAAAGGCTTTGATAGCTAGAAAAATTTAAATAGCATTAGTATAAATATGGGTGCAGAATCGGTGCATCACTTTTATGAACAAATTTAAAATACTGTTCTACAATCACTTGAAGCCTTAAGTTCGAAACATTACTAGATCGTTGAATATAAAAATTGAATCAAAAAGTAAGGTTTTATAGTCTAATACTGCGACATATTCTAACAATTTCATTACAACTTCAAATAACTAATATTAACTCATTTTAAAAGTCTGAAATTCTACTTTTTTAAAATAAGAATGCAAAAATCCCCCCATAACTTAGCCCCTACTTTTTGTTAGATCATGAAGAAGGAAAATAATATTTTAATCACTCTTTTATAAAGATTAATAATTATTTTAGCACAAAAGAAATTAAAGTAACATCCATACTCTAAGTTAAAGCAAATACTTGAAATGATAAAACAGCTTATTACAGATTTAAGTTATGATTAAATTTCATTAATTCAAGGCCTTTCAAGAGCAAAATTAATTGCCTTCGAAATCCAAAACTCAGACTTTAAAAACTGGATTGTAAGTGAGCTAAACGGATATCAAGCGTAGGTTCGAAAAACTGTATTACGCAGTTTTAATGTTGTTCTACGCAGCTCAAAAATTGATTTATTTCTAATCTAAATCGATATAATATTGTTTCAAATTTTTACGTATTGCGTCTCCAGTATATGATAGTTCAAATTCAAGCTCATTTTTATTGAGTTTGTATTCATTCCCTCCTTCGTAACCATAATTTGTAATCTCCTCCAAATCGACGAAAAATTCTTTAAAACTCAATAATCCCCAGCTCAGTAAATCCGAATTAAATGCAATTGAATATACTAGATTGTCTTCTAGTACAAATTCTCTCAATTCTACTAAAATACATTTTTCTATAACACTACAGCAACTTATGAAATAACCGTAACTAATTTTTTCCAGTAGAAAAGCTCTAAATAATACACCAACGATTTCTGCTTTTTCGTGGTCATCGCATTTATCAACAATATAAAGTAGCTTTTCGCCAACTTTTACTCTGTAATCATTAGAATCGTCTATTTTAGAAATAACTTTCTCCCTTTGTTCCACTTCCACATCACTAAGTTGAGTTAAAAAGTATAGAATCTTTTTTGCAAACATCATATCTTTAACAGTTCCACTTGTTTTAAAAACTGCCAAAAGTGTATTAAGAACAGGAATGCTTTTTGCCACACCATCCTCTAAAAACGAATCTAGGATCACTTCCCCATACTCAGCTGTTAAACCTTTTAAATCTGATGCTTTTAAAGTTTCAGTTATTGACTTGGTAATGTTCTTAATGCTTGACATAAATAATTAGATAAAATGAAAGATACTAATTTAGCATAAATTGGAGTTGCCTTCAAAAGTGCCACAAAAGGTTAAGAAAAATTTGCCGAAAAAAAATTACGGTTTTGTAGCAAAAGCGTGACGCACGACTTTTTGATTTCTCTAGTTTTAGAAAAATCAAACACTTCCAAATCTAGGTTCGAATCGCAGAACAATTTAATATGTCTTCTTATAGAACTGAAAAATTTAGAAACTTTTTGAATGTAACGGCATCTGTCTCGTAATACTTTTTCGCTTTCTGACTTTCATCATCTTCATATTCAATGTCCATACTGTATGAATTGGCATCGTATAGATAAAATTGTACAAGGTTTTTTGCTTTAAAATAATAGATATTCAAACCTAATCTATGTTCAAAAAAATCTCGATGGTTTGAATTCTCTTTAATATTAGAAGCTAGGTCTTTTGATATTGTTCTATCATTAAAGGTTTGGGTGTTGATAAACATCAGAGTTCCTTCGTATAATATCCTAACTGTTGTTTTGTTAAGATAATCAGCTTTTACATCGTATGCTTTAGCTAATTCTGCTTTTGATACCACATAGTATTTACAACTAACTTTATTATTCCAACCTTTTTGGATTGAACTATAAGTATAAAAGCCGTCTCGATATTTTTTAATTATAATTGCATACGTACTATCAGCTATTTTTACGTCTTTAATTTCAAGTGAATTAAAATTATCAGTACCTAAGCCATACGATTCATAGTTACCTAAAAGCTTCTGATTTTCACCAAGATCTTGTGGTATTTTATTTTTTCCACTTATCCATTGTCCGGAAGAGTTTTTTAACCAACCCGTAGCTAATATTAATGCGCTACTTTTTTTTGTTATTATTGGCACTGCGTCATCAACTCTATTTTGAGCATTGATGGTAACTGCAACTAATGTAAAAATTATAAGTAGATTTATTTTCATAAGATACTTGTGGGTTTATTAAATTTATTAATATGACGAAAGTATAGAAAATAAATTAATAAAAAGCCTATAGATCTAACAGAATTGAAGACCTCAATTAAGTAAATTCTAGTAAGTTTTTAATTCAAAAAAAGTCGTTCATTTATTTGGACGTGATATAAATCCATCTAAAAAAAGCAATCGCCAATACGGTAGATATTTAATCTTAAACGGTTTTATGGCAGAATCGTGGCACATACTATTTTGGACTGGATACCTTTTTTGCCACAAAAAGTTAAGGTGACTTTTAAAGATATTTCACCCTTCTAAGTTTTGTGGCAGAATCGTGGCGCATGGAGTTTTTGAAAAATAGAATCTTAGCAAAACCAGGGTCTGGCGAGTTTAGGTTCGAGACTTTTAGAGATATAAATCAATTCCCTAAATGTTCCTTAAATCTTAATATCTATTTTTCCAAATTTTATTAATAAAGTTCTCGGATACTATCGAAATAACATTCATTTCAAAAAAATATAAGAAAAAATAATTCACAAGCTTTTTTCTAAAACAAAATCAATCGTAATCATTTAATCTTTTAAACCAGCCCGACGCCAGATCAATATCGTCCTGTGTCAGGTTATGACCTGCATCAAGGTTAAAATGTGTCACATCAAAACCACTGTTGGAAAGAAGCTTTATATAATTCTCTGTATCATCAGCCCCGATTGTCGGATCATGAATGCCTGTAGTGATAAAGACGGGCGTTGCCGTTTTATCGGGAAGTGGCCCTTTGTTCTTAAAAGGCCTCATCGGCCTGAAAAGAATTGCTCCTTCCAAAAAGTCAGGAGACAGCGTCAAAACCGCTCCTGCCATATTGGCCCCATTGGAATAGCCCAACGCCACTATTTTTGAGGAATCAAATTGATGTCTGAGAGACAGTTTTTTAATAAACTCCACCATCTCGCAGGAACGGAATTCAAGATCCTGCTCATCAAAAATCCCCATTGCAACTCTTCTGAAAAACCGCGGCATTCCATTCTCACTTACATTTCCGCGCAGGCTCAGAATATTAAATCCTGATCCAAAATAGGCCGCCAGGGACAGCAAATCTTTTTCATCCCCTCCTGCTCCATGCAGTAGCAGCATTGTTCTTGCCTTTGGATTTCCAGAAGGCTCATAAATATATTCGAGTTGCTGGTATTTCATCATATTTAATTTATAGTCCCAATACTCCTTCTATTTATCAAAATTATAAGTATCTGCCCCGATATGCATTGAACTGGAACAAGAAATTCTTTAATAGCATAGCATTTTATAAACCGTACATATTTCATGTACTTTCCTAAAAAAAACAAAGTATTAACAAAATATAAACTTCCAATATTTCTACCCTGTGTGACATTATCCGGACTATAAAATTGCCTGTCATCTCTAAAAATAAAAAACTGCAGTTTCATACCAACTAAATGAGATTCAAAAAGCACTCAGATTAAGTACTAATTAAGCTATTATTTTTGCAGAATTATTATTCAAAATCAGAACCGTAAACTAAGCACATATTATTTACTAAACAATTAAAATCTTGTCCCAGTTCAATGCATGAGTTCTGCTTATTTCGCAAATTCGCCTAATAAACAAGCACTCAAAATTGTGGACCCTGATGATTTAATCAAAAAAAACTCTTACACAAGGGAATAATTACCAAACTTTTTTTATTCAAAAATTAATACTATAAACACTATTTATGATTACTTACAAGAAAATGTTTTTACTGTCTTTAGTAGCGCTGTCTCTGACGGCCTGTAACAAAGAAAATGATTCTCAAAAAGAAAAAGCTGACACCGCTGCTTACTTAAAAGACAACACTCCCGGCATAAAAACAGGCGGTGTAAAAATGGTTGAAATTACTACTCCGAAAGGTAAATTTAAAGTATGGACAAAACGTATCGGAAATAATCCAAAAATAAAAGTTCTACTGCTTAATGGAGGACCAGGCGCAACACATGAATATTTTGAATGTATGGAAAGCTTTTTACCGGCTGAAGGTATTGAATTCATTTATTATGATCAGCTCGGAACTGGTAATTCGGATAATCCAAATGATCCTTCTTTTTGGGATCTTCCACGATTTGTAGATGAAATTGAGCAGGTGCGCAAGGCCTTAGAACTTAATAAAGATAATTTTTATGTACTTGGTCATTCCTGGGGAGGAATTTTAGCGGCAGAATATGCACTGAAATATCAGCAAAACTTAAAGGGCTTGATTATTTCTAATATGATGATGAGTGCTATTGATTACAGTACGTACGCAAAAGATGTACTTGCAAAGCAAATGGACCCGGAAGTTTTAGCCCAGATAAGGGAAATTGAAAAAAATAAAGATTTTGCAAATCCAAAATACATGGAGTTATTGGTTCCGAATTTTTACAGCAAACACATTTTACGTATGGATGCAAACTTGTGGCCTGAACCCCTAAACCGTGCAATGGGTAAAATTAATCAGTCATTATATGTCACAATGCAGGGACCAAGTGAATTTGGACTTTCTGGAAAATTGGAAAAATGGGATATTAAAAATCAGCTTTCAAAAATTACCGTACCGACCTTATCAATAGGAGCGAAATATGACACAATGGATCCCAAGCATATGGAGTGGATCTCTAAGCAGGTTCAAAATGGAACTTACCTGTATTGTGACAAAGGAAGCCATATGAGTATGTATGACGATCAGCAGACCTATATGAAAGGTTTAATTAAATTTTTGAAAGCTACTGAATAGTACGGCTTATAAAACTCTCTATAATAAACTGTTATATATTAATATTTTTTCACTATTACCAATAAGAGCTGTCCCGAGACCGCTCTTATTCTTTTACAATAGTTACGGTATAGTCTAATTCTGCTTTGCTTAAAAAATCTTTTATAAAATTGTGAACTTCAGATCTGTTTTTCTGACTGACCATGAAAGAATTAATATGAAATTCTTCATCATGATCCTCGATATGAATAATTTCTGTATATCCTTTAGAGATCAAACTTCCCTTTAATTTAATTATATTGATTTGGTCCTTGCTGTTTACCGCCTTAAGAACGAGTAATTTCATAGCGTCTTCCATGATGCATGTTATATTATATTATCTATTCTTAAAATTCAAAAAATAAAGGGCATGGATATTAAGTTTTTAATTTCCACACCCTTTAATTGACCCCCAAATCAATTCTAATAATCACCTTCTAAAAATAAGCAGTATGTATTTCTTTTAATCCAAAAAAAAACAAAGTTGTTATTACATTATTGTTAAACAAATTTAAACCGTTTGTATTGTTCTGCTTCTGCAATATTTTCACCAATAATTATAAAAATCAAAGATTGCTTAAGTAAATTCTTTCATGAAGAAATAAAAATATCATATATTATAAATTAAATTACAATAAGCCAAAAATAGAAAAGCTTTATAATTCAAGATGTGACATTGCTATTAAAATTTACATGTACTAAAAAAAACGGTTATTTCAGTTAAAAAAGATAGTTTAAAAGCGAAAATGCGCGTGCTTTTGTATCCGAAATATATTCTTAATTTTAGCTACGTTTTCCTCTCTGATTAAAAACTTATTAATTAAAGTACACATGAAAAAAAATTTACTCGTTACCACCCTTCTGTTACTTACGGTAAATGCTTTTACCCAAAAATTAAATAAAAAAGAGTTTGAGCAGGCAAAGAAAATCCTTCCGCTGGAAATGAACGAGGCAAAAAAAGCCAGACTGTTAAATCGGGTAGCAGTGTATTACATTATGAGGAATGAATCGCCAAATGATATTGACAGTTGCTCAGTACTTAACCGCCAATCATTAAATTTGGGAATAAAACTGAAATCAAAGAAGATTATTGCGGCATCCATGCTGATTGACGGTCAGATTGCAAATAGAAAACAAAACAAAATCCTGGCTCAAAGACTGAAAAAAAAGGCACTCGAATACGCCCAAAAAAATGGACTTAAAAATCAGGAAGCAGAAGCTTATGTAGACATGGCGTACGATTTTGGAAACGATTATAAAAGTGCATTGCCCTATATTGAAAAGGCAGGTCTATTATTTAAAGCATCGCATGACCCTTACGGCGAGTCAGAGACATATTACGACATTGCCTTTATCTATGAGGAATTTAAGAAGCCTGACAGCATCTTTAAATATTTACAGAAATCGATAAAAATAAAGAAAACAATACATAATTACGAACTTTACAAAGACTATAGCAATCTCACGAGATTTTACCTCAAACGGGGAAATTTTAAAGAAGCCCTCGACTATGGACTGCAGGCCGACATACTTGCGGAAAACGCAGATGCAGACCCAAAATGGCGGACACTTATATACAATCTCTTAGCATTAATTAATAATGCGCTAAATGATCAGGAAAAATCATTAGACTTTTTTAGAAAGTCTATTGAAATGGCAAAAAAAACAAAAAGTGCCATTTATCTTGAAACGATTCAGGTGAACACTGCCAAAAGTCTATATGATAACCGACAATACAAAGAGGCACTGGAAATACTAAAAACTGTTAAAGGTGATCCAGAAAAAGATTGTAAAGTGCGTAACCTTTCTCTGTACATGGTGCTTTATTCTTCAATAAAAAAATATGACATTGCTCGCAGCTATTATGCAATGCTTTTGAAATGTGATATGAGTGAAAAGCAGAAAGATTATGTATATCCGATAATTATTGACTATTTATTACAGACAGGGCAAGCAGCAAAAGCATATTCATTTCTCGATGTTATAAAAAAAATGCGGCAAGGCAGCAGTAATTTAAAAGCCATTTCAATAATTGAAAAAACTTCCTCAGAAATAGATTCGGCTACAGGTAATTTCCGTGGTGCATTTGAGCATTTTAAAATTTACAAATCCTTAAATGATTCCATTTTTAACACGAAAAGTGTAGAGCAGTACAATGACTTACAACTTAAGTATGACACAGATAAAAAGGATAAAAGTATAATTCTGCTTACACAGCAGGGGAGACTTCAAAAAGAAATAATCCGAAATGCTTCTATCCTCAGATATGCCTTCATTGGCAGTATTGCAGCACTGCTCCTATTTGTCTTATTATTATATAACCGATCAAGATTAAAACAGCGAGCGCATAAAAAATTAGAGTATAAACAGCAGCAAATCAATGAGCAGAACGAAGCGCTGAAAAAATTACTATCTGAAAAAGAATGGCTGGTGAAAGAAATTCACCATAGGGTAAAAAATAACCTTCAAATCGTAATTAGTCTGCTGGGCACACAATCAATGTACCTGGACAATGAAGAAGCGTTAATAGCTATACAAAGCAGCCAGCACCGAATGTATGCTATGTCCCTTATTCACCAAAAATTATATCAATCTGATGCAATTGCATTTATCGATATGTCATGGTATATTCAGGAACTTGTCAGCTATCTGAAAGAATCTTTTGTGGTAGATCAAAATATTGACTTCAAACTTGATCTTGAATGTATAGAACTTGACGTGGTGCAGGCTGTACCTCTGGGCCTTATCCTTAATGAAGCTATAAGTAATTCGATTAAATATGCATTTAAAGATAAGCAAAATGGGCAAATTAATATCTCACTGAAAAATACTGAATATAATTTTTATAAGCTCGTCATAGCAGATGATGGTATCGGACTTCCTGAAGCATTTGAATCACAGGAAAGAGAATCGCTGGGAATGAACCTCATGATCGGACTCACAGACCAATTAAATGGAAGCTTCGAACTTAAAAACGATAATGGGCTGGTTATAGTAATTACATTCGCAAAAAAGGATGATTTATTAAGTTCAGTAACGGATTTAAATAATGCTGATGCTACCACCTCAATTGGGGAATACTAATCAGTATATGAATATCGTGGTTGGCAGATTACGAAATAACGTAAAGATAAAAATTGCTTATTTTTACAAATAACTGATTACAAGTGTTTTAATATTTTGGATCTAAATTTGGAATACCCTTCGTAATTTTTAATCTTTAATATTAAAATTTATGAAATCGTTTCAAAGCTTACATGTTCCACATATTTTTTATTCTGGAACTACTCGGGAAAATCGCGTTATGATAAATGGAAATTATGATACTGGTATCATTTTTTCCAAAAACTTTTTATTTTGAAATCGAAATTCACGACTGTAAGAAAATTTACTGACAGTCTTGCATTTATGAATCTTCCCGTTTTTGATTACATTGACCGTGATGATTTTGCAATTGTACGCCTGGAAGAATTGGGTATGGCGCTTCCTTACCAGACAGCGGTTTACAGGCCGGATCATTTCAGCCTCATTGTAGTTTTGAATGGTACTGCCACGTACCTGGTCGGTGATAAAACTTTTGAACTTAGTAAAATGGACGTTCTTTTTATCCAACCTCATACTTTCATTTCGGGCAAGTGGGAAACTCTGGGCAACGCTTATAACATAAGTTTCAGTAAACAATTCATTCTGCAGTTATTTACGGACGGCATTTATGAGATTCAAAAGTATAATCACGAAAAAGGATATGCTGTAACACTTTCAGATGATACTATGAAATACTTCGAATCCCTATGTATGGACATTTACAAGGAAGCAATTTCATCTGCCCCTTATAAATATGAAATCATCACAAATCTAGTTTATCATCTTTTTTTATTAGTCCGGAAACAGCATATAAATGAGACCAAAAACCCTCAACAAAAATATAACGCATATGTTAGTAAATTCATGCAGGATCTTGAAGACAATTTTATAAGTATTGCCTCTGGAGAAACCGACAGGCTCCTGAACTTAAGTGATTATGCCGGTAGACAAAATATAAATGAAAGTTATTTATCAAAAACAGTAACTAATACAACAGGGAAATCTGTAAATCAGTGGATCGATGAGAATCGCATTATTGAAATTAAATATTTACTGAAATATACAGATAAACCAATTAAAGATATTGCCATACAGTATGGGTTTAATGATGTGAATTACTTTTATAGTTATTTTAAAAAACATACCAAAAATGCCCCGGGTTTGTTCAGAGAAAATTTTAATACTTAAAGAGTTAAGGGAGTATCTTCGATTCCTATCAAAGTGCTTTCAGTAAAACTACATCGGTATGAAATTAAGTTTCCATACGAACTGTAAAGTGCTGTTTTATAAGATATAAAAAAGTTAAATATTTAATTTTATAGGTAAAAAAGCTGTTTTTCTTTGCATCATGAATTATTTGAAGTTAGTATCTTAGCTGTTTTCCGTATCCTGGAAAAATATAACTAAAATTTATTAAAATTAGCAAGGCCCAACCATTATTGATTATTCTGCTAAGCGGTCTTATTTAGATAGAAGTAAACCAAAAAACACAACAATGAATTGTAAATTATGATAATATATAATGGAAATTAAAGAAAAAATACTCATTGTTGAAGATGAATTCATCGTTGCCAATCACCTTAAAATGATATTAGAACGAGATAATTTTAAGGTAATCGGAATAGCGTCATCTGTAACTCAGGCAAGGAATATGCTGGCTCAGCAAAAACCAGAATGGGTACTTTTGGATATCATTTTACAAGGGGAGGGAACGGGTATAGATCTTGCATTGGACCTAATAAACAGTGAGATTCCGTTTCTTTTCATATCAGCCAACACCAATCAGTCCACACTTGAAGCTGTAAAAAAAACACAACCTTACGGTTTTTTAGTAAAGCCTTTCAGGCCGAAAGACCTTTTGGTAATGCTTGACATCGCACGATATCGGCACGGTCTGGAGAATCAAAATAAAGCTAATGTAACTACAATTGAAAAACAGCCGCTTCAATTTTCTGGCATTATTGGAAAAAGTCCATTGTTGGCTGAAGTTCTTTCAAAAATAAGCATTGTTGCACCTACTGAAACATCCGTTTTAATAACTGGCGAAAGTGGTACTGGCAAAGAAAGAATTGCACATGCCATTCATGAGAACTCATCTCGCAGAAATAAACCTATAGTCGTGGTAAACTGCGCTGCCCTTCCACTGTCTCTGCTTGAATCAGAACTTTTTGGTTATGAGAAAGGGGCTTTTACGGGAGCCCATTCAAGGAAAATTGGAAAATTCGAACAAGCCGATAGTGGTACTATTTTTCTAGATGAGATTGGTGAACTTCCTCTTGATGCACAGGTGAAACTTTTACGGGTACTACAGGAAAAAGAAATAGAACGAATCAGCGGATCAGAAATTATTAAAGTAGATGTTCGCATCATTGCAGCTACTAATCGTAAACTCGAGATCGAAGTTGCAAATGGTAATTTCAGACTGGATTTATACTACAGGCTAAATGTATTTCCAATAGAACTCCCACCATTGCGGGAAAGAAAAGAAGATATAGAGGAGCTGGCTAATTATTTCCTTGAAAAATTTGCTACTGCTGACAAAAAAATCAAAAGCTTTTCTCCAAAAGTACTTGATCGGCTTTTGTCATACAACTGGCCGGGCAATATTAGACAACTGGAACATCTTGTTGAACGAAGTATACTTTTAAATTCAGGGGATCAAATTACGGAGATAGACCTTCCATCTAATACATTTCTAAATACCATACCCCAGCAAGCCGATTTTCAATCACTGCAGGAGATGGAAAAAAATCATATATTGCAGGTCTTAAATTCCTGTAAAGGCAGGATTTATGGAACTGAAGGTGCTGCGGCTATACTACAAATTTCCACTGCTACCCTTTATGCTAAAATAAAAAAACTAGGTATCAAAATGGAACACTTTTAAATTTACATCACACCGTTAAAAATGAGTGTAAGCAAAAATTAAAATATGAAGTATGGCTTAAATAATAACGAGATTAATCTGCGTTTACAGCAAAGGGAACGTGAACAATTACAAACATTTCAAATGTGTGAAATTCTTTCATCAATAACCACAAGGCATGAACTTGATGATTGTGTAAATAATATGCTGAAAAACATAATAGGATTCAATGACCTCATAATATTTATTGAAAACAAAGACAAAAAGGGCTTCATCCTTAACTACCACAGCGATCCTGTTGCTTATACCAAATATAAAAACGATTCCTATAGTGAAAATTCCGGAATTTTTACAGCAGCTTTTAATGCGCCGGAACCTATTATTTTCTCCAGTAATGATTTAAAAAAATCATCCAAAATTCCATTGTGCATTCATGAATCTTTTCAAAAAAACGTTAGAAAGGCGCTTGGTTGCGCAATTCCTTCAAAATATTACAATGGTGTACTGCTCTTTGGTTTTAGAAGTGAAACTATTCCTGTAAGGAGTGATTTATACACCACTAAAATAGTGTCAAGACAACTATGTATTACACTTAAAAATATTTTATTTCTTGAAAAAAACATTCATGATTCTTCTAATAATGAAACCTATAATGCCTTTGCCTTAAAAGAAATAGAAGATCAAATGGGAATTGTTGGAAACAGTGCTCCTATTGAAAAAGTACGCAGTCTTATTAAAATTGTCAGTACAGTGGATAGCAGCGTTCTTATTCAGGGAGAAAGCGGTACTGGAAAAGAACTTATTGCCAAAGCTATCCATGATAATTCGCTACGAAGTCAAAAGCCATTTATTAAAGTAAACTGCGCAGCAATTCCTGAAAACCTTATAGAAAGCGAACTCTTTGGGCATGAAAAAGGAAGTTTCACTGGTGCTATAGCCAAAAAAATAGGCAAATTTGAGCAGGCTCATCTGGGAACATTATTTCTGGATGATGTAAGTGAAATGCCACCTGATCTACAGGTTAAATTGCTAAGAGCACTACAGGAAAAGGAAATTCAGCGTATAGGAAGTATGAGTAGTACCATTGTTGATATTCGTATAATTGCTGCCACTAACAAGGATCTGCAGTCGGAAGTAAATAAAGGAACCTTCCGAAGCGATCTTTTTTACCGGCTTAATGTATTTCCTATCAATGTTCCGCCCTTAAGGGAACGACGGGAGGATATTGCCGATTTGGTACATTATTTTTTACAACTTTGCGCAGCTAAAAACAAAAAACCTCTTAAAACCATAACTGCAAAGTTGCTTAATTTGCTAAAAATGCATGAGTGGCCTGGGAATGTACGTGAGTTAGAAAACACAATTGAAAGAGCATCTCTGTTAACTTCTGAAAAAGTTATCAAAGAATTACAAATAAACTCTTTTAAGGAAGATAGCATTATCAAGGGTATTAATCCAATTAAACCCTGGAAAGAATTTGAAAAAGAATACATACTCAGTGTCCTTAGATTCTGTAAAGGAAAAGTTTCAGGACCAACCGGTGCAGCGAGCTTTTTAGAAATGCCATCTACAACCCTTAATTCTAAAATGGAAAAACTTGGTATAAAAAAAAGGCATTATCTTTAAGACAAATATTTATATAAGAATTTTACACATGCACAGATTATCGATTCTACCTTAGCTATTTTTTAAATAGTGGATGAACCCTGAGGTACAAAATTTGTTATATAAAATTCTATCCGCTATAAATCTATTTTGCCAATATGGATTTATTGCCCAGCGCAAATGCAAAATATTATTCCACACAGCAATCCGTTAGTTAATATCTAAAATTGAAACCCACAAATACAATATTTCCTTCTTCTGAATTAAAGTAGGCAGCCTGCAGGCTCATTGAACTTAGTCCTCCCAGCCATATTCCCCCGCCTTGCGAAGTATGCCATTTTCTTGACGGATCATTCTCTGTCCACACACGGCCAAAATCAAAACCTCCATAAATTCCAAAATCTATCGGAATGAGACCTGTTCTGAAACTCGCCATCTTAAGCTTCAGGTTGGAACTGTCATACAAACTATGCTTTCCGCTGAAACGCTCGTTACGGTATCCGCGCAGCCCATTATTGCCTCCAAGAAAAGAAGAATGATAAAAATAGTAAGTATCCCCAAAAATCAGCCTGCCTTCAGCAACAGTCTGAAATACCAGATTTCCTGATTGGGTAAGCTTGTCATCAAAACCTGCTTTTGCTGTAAAATATCCGAAGTTATTTTTACCGTTTTCCGTATTGGTTTTCCATCCTGCTTTTACTTCTGAATAAATGCCCTTAGTCGGAAAATCTTCGGTATCTCTGTTTTTATATTGTATAGAAGCTTCGGCACCCATATAATTCTGATGCTGAAAAACAGCCGGGTCTACATTACCTGGGGTAAAAAAACGATCGTCCATTTCTTCTACTTCGTAACTTTCATATAAGCCCTTTACTTTGAGCTTATGATATTCAATACCCATACTTAGAGCAGTCTGTCTTGTTCTGGCCCGGTTGTAATCCTTACCCAGCGTTTGATCATTATTCACTGTTTCATTTCCGAAACCAAAGAAATTATTAGAAAACCTGGCGCCAGAAAAATAAGCATCAGCAACAAAATTTATATTTGGAAAAACATTAAAAAAAGTACCACTGTAACCTGCCTCTGCCGATTGGTAAGCAAAATAATAATTGGCAAAAACCTGATGAACCTGTTTGTGCGGATTTCCATTGAAACCATTGTAAGTATACTTATCCTTTGCTCCTACAAAGAATCCATCATCAGTAGCAAAACCCAACACCGGAAGCAATATATTGTTACTGGGAAGAAAATAGCGGAAGTGCAGGTTATTGGTTTGGTAAATTGATGAGAACTGCCTGTGGGAAGGCTGTTGCACATCAATTAGATTTTTCTCATAGTCATAGTCGTAAATCCTAATTTTTTTTCCTTTATTCAGTGTATAAAGATCTGTTCCATAACCGCCTATAATTCGTATCAAAGTTTCATTTTCTACTTCACCCTCCACTATAAAATTATCATCTCCATTAAGGCCATAAAGCCAAACCTCACAGGTACTTTCGGAATTAATTATAGTAGAAAAATAAGGTTTTGTACCATTCTCTGAAAATATATCAATTGCTGTATTTCCGTCAGACTGTCTTTTAATTCTGAAGATATCTTTTTTATCTGTTCCTGATATAACTGCTTTTTTACTAATAAAAGAAGCGTATTTCTCTGCTGTTTTTTCAAGGCTCAAAAGCCTGTTTTTTAATTTTGATTTAATCTCTTCTAGTGCCTGATCATGCATCTCGGAAGGCAGCTGTAAAAACGCCTGATCTATCACCGCATCAGTAAGGCCTGCCTGAATTGAAGCCGCCTCCTGCTTCCATATCAGAATGTCACAATCGGAAACAAAAATTTTATCCAGATTATAAGCCTCCGAATTAAGCCATTTTACATCGGCAATCTGGTCATCATAACTTTGCCAGAAACGCGTTTCCGGTACAATTTGTTTGATAACAGCAAGGCTTACACCGTCAAATTTCGAAAAAGCGGCATCACGATCCCTGGGTATGGGAGTATATATTCCTGAATTACTTCCTGTTTTTCGAAGTGCCCAGCGCCATTGATCTTCATGACGATCCCAATCCCCGATAAGCATATCAAATATCCTTGAACGGATATACTGACGCTTGTCTATACTATATTTAGCATCGTTTCGCAGCTTTTCAAGTACTTCGGTTGTTCCTGTAAAATCAGTTATAGCACCGGTTTTGTCAGCAGAAACATGCTGGTATCCTTTAAAATCTTTTTGCCCCTTTGAAGGTCTTTCTTCAATGTAGTAGAGTCCGTCACCGTATTTGTCATTTAGGTCTCCAAACTTCTCCTGTCTTGGAAAATAGTATAATTTGGTATTAGAATGATTCACTAAAGCGGCTTCTGCCAGATCATTAACGGCAAGTTGTACATAGGGATGGGCCGTTGTGAAAAAATCTGAAACCATTTCTTCGGCTTGCGTATTGTCATAAGATTCCGGATCAAAGGCAATTCCTTTTAACTTGAAACGCAAAAACTTAAGGGCATCTTTACGAAGTGAACGCATTACATACTGCCTGCCGTCTTTGTCCTCCAGTCTTAGGGACTGCGATTGATGTCCGCCACCTTCTTTTAAAATAGTAAGTCCCCCGTATAAGGTATCTAACAGAGCTGTTTTTACTGTTACATCTTCTGCGTAATAGTTCCGATAGTGCTCACCCCACAATATTTTGTAAAACCCTGATTTAGCGGTCTCTTCTCTGCTTAAGATATGGCGTTTGGATACCGTATCAAAAATGGGCAGTTTTGTATTGCTTTCTTTTGCTTCTGTCTTAGGGAGTGCTTTGTTTACCAAATGGCGATATAGTAGTTTATTGTTTTCCAAATTGTAAAACTCGACATCTGACGAACCGTCCTGATAAAAATTAAGCCTGGCATAGCCTTTCTCACTTGAGCTGTAAATACCCTCGTAACTTAACTTGCCACCAGGCGCCGTTATAAATTCTTTTGATAATTTTACCGCCTCGGTTTTTGACAGTGATCCACTGATAATTTGATGTATTCCTCCCCCTTCCAAATACTGAAGACTTGCTTCATGACCTGAAACAAGCATTATATTATTCGATAATTTTGCAAGTGCTGCAATATAACCTGTTAGTTCTCTATACCTGAAATAAGCGATATCTTTTGGACAGCTGCCTCCTAATTTTCTAGCAGCCTTATCCCCAAAACCAATGATGGGCAATGGATGCAGATAATCATTGAAGCTGTATTTTCCACCGTGTTTTCCATTGGTAAAAACGGGATGATGCATTGCTATAATCACATTTTTAAATCCGGCATCGCGAATCATGCTTTCCAGCTCTTCCAGAAAACGTCTTTTTGTTTTAATATCCGGGGAATTTTCATTGATGTATCTGATCTCATCCCAGTTGGCAATATACCACTGGGAATCAATAAATATAATATCAAGATTTTCATTTACTGAAACTTTCCCCAATGGACTTCCATTTTTAGGAAAACAGATCTCAGAATTGCCAGTTATGGAGTTTAAAAAATCGCTCACTGATTTACCCTTTCGGCTATCTTTGTATTTCCATTCAGCATCACCTGGAATGAAATATGTTTTACCTTTAAACTCCTTAGTAATATCGGCCTGTTCTCTGAGTAATGTACTGTCATACAGGCTGTCCTTTACCTGATCGGAAATATTATCACCTAAAAATAAAAATGTTGAATTTTCCGGGGATTCCCTTAATACATTTTTAAATTGCTCCAGAGTGCCCGGGTCACTTTTAGATGCTCCATAACCTCCGGCAAGGTAAACACTATAGGTTGGTTTTTTATCATTTTGCTGCTCTGCCGCAACTTTCGACTGCGCTTTTTTAGTTGCGCATGCAGAGAATATCAATAAAAATAATATCGCTAAATTTCGTGCTTTTTTCATAATCATCCATTTTAAATAAAATATAAGCGACTCAGGTTTGTACTTCCCTTGTCTTTGTCTGCCAGAAAATTATGGTGATCTAAAGGCATTGTAAAAAAACATGCATGTGATAAAAATTCACCTTTTCTGAAAGCATATTATCTACTTTACATCATAAAGAAATAAAATGCCATGATTCCTCCTACTACAATAATTCCTTTTCTTGCCGCCTCCTGATTTATATTTCTGGAAAATAATGCACCATAATACCCCCCTATCAAAGCGCCAACAATTAGTACAAGTGTTATATCCCAGTCTACAAGTCCTGAAAAAATAAAACAAATTGCAGCTATGCCATTATTTACTGAAACCATTACAACCTTTAAACCATTCATTTCATTTAGATTTTTCATTCCATATAAAGTAAAAAATGACAGAATGATAATACCAATACCGGCATTAAAATAGCCTCCGTATAAATTGATCAGGAAAATTGGCAATATTTTACCGTGTGTATACACAAAATGCTGATTCTCTTTAGCTCCTTTCTGGAAATATTTCAAAATAGATTTACTGAAGGCAAAAGCTCCCCATGAAACTAAATGAAAATAAGGCACCAGTGACTTAAAAACTTCAGGATTAGTGAAAATCATCAAAATAGCCCCACATAGTCCGCCGACACCGCTTATGAGCAGCAAATACTTCAGATCAGTGCTGCTTACTCTAATATCCTTCTGAAAGGCCTTTGCACTTACAATATTCCCTAGCCAAAGCGAAACACAAGTCATTGAATTGGCCCTTATAGAAGAAATTCCATTTAAAATTAAACTGGGGAAGACTATGAATCCGCCACCGCCGGCAAAAGCATTTAATGCGCCTCCTGCAATAGCAGACAGGAATAATAATATATATTTATATGTTTCCATTTATTTGGGTAAAATTGATTGATGATATTCTGAAATTTCCTGTGCTATTTCTGCTCCAAATTCTTCAAGGGCAAAGTGGCCAGTGGGATAAAACAATAATTTTGATTCTTTAATTTCATTATGTATTAATAATGCTCCCTGTTTAGTAAAAACCTCATCATTCTCTCCCCAGACAATTAACGTAGGAGGCTGTAATTTAAATAGTGTCTCCTGCCATGTAGTATAAAGTAGAAGGTTGTTTTTATAGTCTTCCTTTATAGCCAGATGTATTTCCTTTAACCCTTTTCTTTCCATCAGTACCTGGTCTAAACTATAGGTATCAGAGGTTATTTTGGAAGGATCTTTTACACCTGTCGTATATTCCCATTTTATGTACTCGGGTCCAACCAATTTTTCTAATCGTTCAAGATTATCCACACTTTTATTTTTAAATAATTCCATCGTATTTTTCAAACCATTCCCTAAACCTTCCATATGAATAGTACCATTCTGGAAAATTAACATCTCTGCACAGGAAGGATTCGCGGCTATAAGTCGCATGATAATAGGCGCGCCGTAATCGAAAAGATAAAAACTAGTTTTTGTAATTCCTAATGCCGTTAGAAAGCAGGCCATTATATTAGAGAAATTTTCAAAAGTATAATCAAAATTTTCCAGATCAGGAGTCTCACTGAATCCGAAAGCAGGCAAATCGGGAGCAACGATATGAAACTGCTCTGATAATTTCGGTATAATATTCCTAAACATATGAGATGATGCTGGATATCCATGCAACAATAACAAATTGGGCTTAGAGCCGTCGCCAGCCTCTCTGTAAAAAATTTCGGTGCCACATATTGCAATACTTTTGTAATTTATCGTATCGGGAGGCCAGGTTTGGTTCTTAGTATCCATTGATTCTTGTTATACGGCTATCATATTAATAAACGATGGCCGTCTGATTATTATTTACCTGTTTTTCTCAAAAGAAAATCTTTGATAAGTGCTCCCATTTCAGCACCAAAACTTTCAAGGGCAAAATGTCCCGTGCTGAATAAATGAAACTCCAGATTTTTCAGGTCTTTTTTGAAAGCTTCAGCTCCCACACCAGGAAAAATATAATCGTCTTTTCCATAAACAACGATAGTTTCCGGCTGGTAATTTCTGAAATATTCCTGCCATTCAGGGTACAGCACCACATTGGTCTGGTAATCATAGAACATGGCCAGTTGAATATCTCCATTTTCCGGACGTTCCAAATGTCTCAGATCAATCTCCCAATTGTCTGGTGAAATTACAGAAGGATCCGGCACAGCGTGCGTATATTGCCATTTTAATCCGTCAGGGGCATGGAATGTACTTAATGTGTTTTTTGCCTCTTCATTATTTATATCTTTCCAGTATACTTTAAACGGATCCCAGAAAGTTTCAAGACCTTCCTCATAAGCACATCCGTTCTGAATGATCAGTGTATCGATCTGATCCGGATTTCTGCTGGCAATTCTAAAACCGATCGGCGCACCATAATCCATCAGATAAAGACTGAATTTCGCGATACCCAGTTCGTCTAATAACGTTTTAATAATATTTGACATATTCTCGAATGTATAGTCAAATTCCCCAATTGGAGGCTGCTCACTTCTTCCATAACCAGGGTAATCAGGTGCTATTAAATGAAAATCATCGGACAGATCATGTATTAAATTTCGAAACATATGTGACGATGTAGGATATCCGTGAAGCAAAACTACTGTTGGCTTGTTTTTATCTCCGGCTTCTCTGTAAAAAATCTCTACTCCATTGATTTTTCTTGTATGGTAACTCGTTTTCATAATACTGGTTTTTTAAATTAAATTTTTATTTTTTTAACTCTATTTGTAATTGATTAAATTAATTTTCTTGTCATTTCCTCAGTGCCGTTTATAAACAGATGACGTTTTCCCTAGTCGCTGTCAGTTCTATAAGCCTGCGCAATTCCAGAGTTGAATTTTCTAAATTGCTGTCTGATAAAAATGGTGGAATTGAAGATCTTTTTAACACTGCCTATAAGTTTAAACATTTCTATACCACAAACTTAGGCATTGAACAGAGTTGTATTTCTGTTATATTCTTACCAAAAATTATAAAAAATAAAGATATCGGAATACTGTTCTTTACCCGAAAAATAAAAGAAGAAAGCAGCCGATTATGCATATTATTATTTCAAAAAGAAAAGTGCATTTAACAAGCCTCCGTATTGAAAAAAAAATTCTCTGAATCTGCACTTCAATTTAAATGTAAACAGTTTGATACCATCTAAAATAAGAAGCAGCATTCTATAGCTATAGAATGCTGCTTCTAAAAAAGGTGAATTAATTATTACCCGCAAGTTCTAAAGTAATAGAAACATGCTGATCTGCTTTACAAAAACTCCAGTATTTATAAAAAATTTCCGTTCGCATGATGAAAAATGTTTCACCAATTTGATCCTAAGGAATTATAAACACAGATTAAACTTCTCATTATTTCGATACGATTAGTGTTTAAGCATCGCTCGGCCATATTGAACACCTATCCCATACGATCCGCCATATTTTTGAACCAAATCTGTCACGGCTGTATAAGTCTCAGATCTTCCCCAGTCACGTTGCAACTCCAGTAAATACTGCATGGATGTGATAGGTCTTGCTCCGGCCTGAACCATGCGTGTTACGGCCTGATTATGGGCTTCATCTGTCACATCTCCACTTGCATCTGTGATCACATACACAGTATATCCATCATTTATGGCTGATAATGCTGGCCCTACTATACAAACAGAAGTCCATAAACCTCCCATCACTATTGTTTTATTTCCCTTACCTGTGACCTCTTTGTAAGCATTGGCATCTTCCCAGAAATTCATAGTGGTTCTGTCAAAATACTTTGTACTTGATTTAGGATAAAATTCCTGAACCTCAGGAAAAACCGGACCGCTAAACGATCCCTCTGCCACAGTTGTAATAACAGTGGGTACTTTAAAGATCTTAGATGCTCCTGCAACAAGGGCAGTATTCGTTCTAAGCTGATCAACCGGCATGTTGCCCACTGCAAAGGCCATCTGGCTTTCATGATCTACCAAAATCAAAGTGTGATTTTTAGGGTTTAACAATTGTGGACTTGGTTTTTGTGCAAATGCATTTAGAGACGATAATGCAACTACTGCGGTTAAAATTAAATTTTTCATAATAATTCAGATTTAATGGTTAATTGTATTTTTATAATTGATTTATGCAACTCGGATTTTGAAAATTTCACACCATTTTTTAATTGATCGTTTAGTCCTTATTTCATTACTTCTCCCGTCTACTAAGTGTGTTTGTTTTCTTAAAATTATTGCGCCTTATAAACTTCAAGTTCTATTTCTATCATTAATTCGGGAAATGCTAATTCTTTTACGCCGAGCCAGGAACCTGTCGGAAAATTTTTCTTGTAGATTTCTTTTCTGTATCCCGAGACTTCAAGAAATAACGGCATGTTGGTTGTGTAGACATTCTCCATAACCACATCATCAAATGTGCAGTTATAATGTTTTAATATTTTATCCAGATCCGCATAGCAATTTTTCATCTGTTGGTTTAAATCACCTTTAGCAGTAGGTTTTCCTTTATCATCAAAACTTACAGCTCCAGAAATCTTAATAGTATTCCCTATTTTTACTGCATGTGAATAACCATAAGCCTTTTCAGCCTCTGGACGAAGTAAAAAATATTCCGGTTGTTCATCTACCGTAATGGATTCTTTTTTAGCTTCATCTTCAGATCCTTTTTCCTTTTGACCACAACTTTGAATTGTAAATGTCAATCCAATACATAGTGACATTAATTTTAATTTTTTTAATACATTTTGCATAACAATAGTTTTTATTTAGCCTACTTTATCAGGGCTTCAGCTTTCCCTTTTATCCGTGTCATTTCCCTTGCAGAAATGATTAAACCAAAACAGGTTTAATTCATGATTTTATTTTTGACTTATAACCCCAATCCCTTTTGTGATTTTTCAGATAATAGAAATAATGAATATTACTACTGCCTGTTCTTTTAAGAATAAAAATCATTGCTTATAAAGCTGATGAAGGGATCTAATTAGAAGATTAAAATGAACTTCTTTACTTGGTGAAGCAAAATTATACCGAATGTAAAATTCATTCTCTGTGAATAATTTACTAATGATTATAAAAACCTAAGATTTGATTTTTTTTTCCCTGTTAGATTAGCAAACCTTATTTTTCTTTAGTAATTATGCACTCCGTAAGAAACTGAAGTGTAGGATTTTATATAAAAAACAACAACAATTAACAAGCCGAGATAAACATATTCTGAATAAAAATCAACAAAAAATCAACTTTTTAAAATAGATATGGTAATATTTTATCTGTTTTAAGTAGTTTTATATTAAAAAAATCAATGGAAAAGCAAATACCCATATTTAATACGTTAAAAGAGATTTGTGATTGGTTCGGGATGCCTTCAACTGAATTAATAGGAGAAGATTTTATGCTTCAGGAAATTAACCAATGGAATAAAAATAAATTACTTAATGCCCCCGATAATTACAAAGCCAACTTTTTTACTATTTTTCTAATTAATGAAGGCAGTGCAACACACCTTTATAATGATGAAGTAATAAATTTAGAATCGTCAGGTATCTTTATAACCAGTCCTGGTCATAATCGTAATTATAAATTCGATCACTTGGCTGAAGCCTGTTTTATTTGTTTTACCGAAAAATTTCTTGCTGACCAGTGCTTTTCTGATATCTATCAGGAGTTTCCATTTTTACTTTCCGAATCGTTTATTTATACAAAAGCAGATCCGGAAAACTACCAGATTATAAAGTATAATACAAACCAGATTAAAAAAGAAATCCAACGTAGTGCCGATCAGAAAATGGCACTAATTGGTAATATGGTAGAATTCCTGCTTATCAAGATTAAAGAGCTTTTTCAAAATCAGTTACACCATTTTACTAATAATAATAATAATAATAATAATTCAGTAGTCAATACCTTTTACAGAGATTTAGAACTCTACTTTAATGAAATATTGGAAGGAAAAAAGCCTAAACAATTAGGAGCCAAAGATTTTGCAGCTTTACAATTTTTAAACGAAGATTACTTTTCAGTAGTAATAAAAACAAAAACAGGAAGAACCCCAACTGCATGGATTAACAGCAGACTTCTAAGTGAAGTTAAAATGTTATTAACAGAAACATCTGTGCCGATAGCAGAAATTGCTAACCTATTTCAATTTACCAACAGTCGTTATTTTAACTCCTATTTTAAAAACCAGACTACACTGACCCCAACTTTTTACAGGAAAAGTCTACATAGAAGGTAAAATCTTTAAATTTTATAAGTAAATGTCAATATAAGAGTATTACTGAAATTTTCATATCTGATATCTTTGAAAAATAAAAGTTCCCAATTCCTAATTTAAAAATTGTTTAACTTTATTTTCCAAAATCATGATACCACAACTAACCACAATTAGCAAATACAAAGACCAGATTGATTTTTTAAACCTTCCTTTTCATGATTACATAGACAACGATGAGTTTTCAATAGTAAAAGTTCACGAATGGAATTTAAAATTTCCTTTTCAATCGCCAACTTTTAGATCTGATTATTATAGTTTCACTATTGTCACTAAGGCAAATGGCAGTTTTACTGTTGGTGACAATAAGTTTGAATTACGTCCTAATCATGTGGTCGTAACCTGTCCTGACTCCTTTTTTAAAATTGACTGGACCGATATGGAAAAAGTTTACAATATAACATTTAAAAAATCCTTCATTTTAACATACTTTCCTGGTGGCATTAATAATATTTTAGACTTTGATGCCAAAAATGGTTATTGCTGCCATCTTCCCGAAGAGACAATGGATTATTTTGAGCTAACCTGTCTTGAAATATATAAGGTAGCAACTTCAGATGCATGTTATAAAGAAGAGCTTATGGCAAACATGGTACTTAACCTCCTGTTTTTAGTCCAGCTAGAACAGCAAAGTGAACTAAATTTTAAAAAAAATAAAGAAAAAAACAATAAAATTATCATCGATTTTCGTCATAACATGGAAAATAATTTTAACGAATTGATTAATAATAATTGTTCCGTACTTATGCGTATTAAGGAACACGCACAATTACTAAATTTAGATGAAAACTATTTATGTAAGATCGTAACGAGCTGTAGTAAAAAAACTGTAAACGAATGGATAAACGAAAAACTTATAGATGAAATCAAGTATCTTTTAAAACATTCCGAAAAATCGATGAAGGATATCGCCTTCCTTTTTAATTTTAGTGACCTTAATTATTTTTACAGCTTTTTCAAAACTCAAACCTCATATGCTCCAGGAGCCTACAGAAAACAATATCAGAACTCATCTGCTGACTAATGTTTTTCTTAAAGCAAAAAAATGTATCTAAAAATAATGCCGAATAATGATTATAGATGATTACTTGTCATTTGCAAAGGATACAAATCCAAGTTAATATTACTATCAACAGAGTCTTACATTTTAAAAAAGATGGCCAAAATAAAAAATAAGGAAACATATGATTTTTACGATAATGTAAAAATCATGGGAAGCAATTTCTCTGAGGGACACATAGGTGATGACGATTTTTCATTAATAATCTCAAAAATAGTACACCCAAAAGAAAGACTTCCATGGACCTATCCACCGCATCGCGCGGCCCACTTTATAATGGGAATCGTTATCGATTCCTATGGTTCAATACAATACGAAGATTTAACGGCAAAAATTGAACCCAATATGCTATTTATACATAAACCCGGAACCCTGCAGGAGTTAACATTTAATGAGGTAACTGAGACCTATGGTTTATTATTTTCTGAAGATTTTATTGTAAAATATGCAGGAATTTCGATATATAAAACGTTTCCTTTTTTGTTGTTTGAAAGACATTTACCCCTACATACCACTGCCGAATTTCAACAAGAGCTAAGAACAATCATTCAACTGATTTATCAAGAACTAAAAAAGGATACACCGCTTAAAAATAAATTATGTGCAAATCTCCTTACCCGAATTTTACTTAAGATAAAACAAGAATTCTGGCAGGGTTATAGTATACATAATATACAATCTCGAAATCCAGATATTTTAAATGATTTCACACAAAATCTGGAGTTCCACTATGATCAGCTGCTGAAAGGCAAAGTTAAGCATATTCTTCATATAAAAGATTATGCCGAGATGCAGCAGCTTCATGAAAACTACCTGTCAACCATCATAAAGGAAAAAACTGGAAAAACAGCTGGTCAGTTAATCTCTGAAAAAACGCTCTCTGCAGCAAAGATTTTAATTCAGGATTCGCGATACACTATGAAAGAAATTGGATACATGCTAGGATTCGCCTACACCTCCTATTTTAGTATTTTCTTTAAAAAACACACAGGATTAACTCCTTTAGAATACCGCAAAAAAAATTTATAACATTAGCGTTCAATTTGGACAACAGTCAAAAATTAATAATTATTTACTGTGCAGAATCAAAACATAATATAACTTGTGAAATTAAAAAACATGGAGTTCGCGCACTGTCGACACTATGCTAACTTAATATCTATATTAAAATAAATCTAAAAAAACTTCCCTTTTAATTTTGACAAAAAATAAATCAATTGAGATAATGTTTGCACAAATTAATACGGCCATTTCAAGATATGTGAACTTCACAGAACATGAGCTTGATATATTTAATTCTCTACTGTATTTCAAACAAATCAAAAAGAAAACCATAATGCTTCAAAAAGGTGAAAAATGTAATTTTGATGCATTTGTAGTTAGTGGGTGTATCCGGAAATATTACATAGATGAAAATGGATTCGAAGTAGTCCTGCAATTTGCAGTCGAAAATTCATGGATCAGCGATATTTCATTTAGCATATACGAAACTGAAGCCAGCCATATTTTTATAGAAACACTGGAGAGTTCTGATCTTTTAATCTTTAACCCTGAGACCAAAGAGCAGCTTTTTGAGCGTGCCCCGAGGTTTGAGAGAGCTTTCAGAATTTTAATGCAGCGCCATCTGGCAGTTACTCAAAGTCGTCTTCTGCATAACATTACCTTCACTGCAGAGCAAAAGTATGATGAATTTCTGAAGACCTATCCCGATATACCATCGAGGGTACCGCAACATTACATTGCTTCTTATCTGGGAATTTCTCCGGAATTTTTATCAAAAATCCGTACCCGAAAATTAAGATCCTGATTTTTTGCTTAAAATCTTGTTCTGGTTCAATGCACAGGTTTCATTTATAACAGAAATTTGCCGCGAATCCAAACACGCAAAAAATATGGACAGAAAAGATTTTATCAAAAAAGGGCTGTTAGGAACAGGAATGTTTGTCGCCTCAGCGGCAGTTGCTAATATCATGCAGAACGATATCGACGAAATAAAACCACTCCAGCCTGTAGGTTTTAATCATCTTCCATCACTTGACACCCCGGTAACAGGCAATACCGTTTTGCATAAGGCTGAATCAAGAGGCCATTCCAATCATGGCTGGCTTGATACACATCAGACTTTTAGTTTTGCCTCTTATTACAATCCTGAAAGAATGCATTTTGGCATCCTGAGAGTACTCAATGATGACGTTGTAGACCCATCAAAAGGATTTGGCACCCATCCACACGATAATATGGAAATCATCTCGATTCCTCTGGAAGGTGATCTCGAACATAAGGACAGTATGAACAATGTCGCCATTATCAAAAAGGATGACATTCAGGTCATGAGCGCAGGAACCGGAATTTACCACAGTGAATTTAACAATAACAAGGATAAACCGGTGAAGTTTCTTCAAATATGGCTTTATCCGAATAGAAAAGATGTAACTCCGAGATACGACCAGATCACATTAAAGCCAAAAGACCGCCATAATAAATTTCAGCAAATTCTATCTCCTTATGCTAAAGATCAGGGTGTATGGATCTATCAGGACGCCTGGTTTCACATGGGAATTTTCGATAATAAATTTATAAGTACCTACCAGATTAAAAAGAAAGGGAATGGTGTGTATGCATTCATTATAAAAGGAAGTTTTCTGGTAAACGGTACGCTTCTCAACGAAAAGGACGGAATGGGAATTTGGGATCTGGCCTCTCTTGAAGTAATTTCTCATTCGGACGCTTCTGAAATACTTCTGATGGAAGTACCAATGACTATGTAAAATAATTTTTATTATGCACATTCGACTATTAGTTTTGCGCACAGGGAGTCCCGAAAGGCTGGCGGATTTCTATGGCCTATTTGGATTGAAATTTGAATATCATAAACATGGAAATTCGCCCTTCCATTATGCTGCTTCAATAGGAGCAACAACTCTGGAGATTTATCCCCTGGCAAAGGAGCAAGCGGAACCCGATATAAATTTACGTTTAGGTTTTGAAGTTGCCAGCTTTAAAGAAACTATACAGAAATTAAAGGAAAATAATGTACACTTTTTTTCAGAACCTGTTATCACCGATTTTGGATTCATGACAATTATTGCGGATCCGGACGGCAGAAAAATTGAGCTTTATGATCAACATACTCCCCTTTTGAAATCCTGAAATATTCTAAACTTTGGGCAGCTTTCAGCATAGTAATATTATACCATTTCTGTGGTATTTTGATGGTTTTAGTACCGCGTATAATGTATTCTGCTCAAAATTATTTTAGAATCTATAGTCCCGGCAGCCAAAACCGAAAACCAGTAATTGTTTAATAGAAGAGCAACGGTGTTCAATTGATCATTTTCGCAAATGCCCCTATTATGAAGAAGTTTGAAATAAAAAATACAGCTAATGGGAAATGGATCTTTTCACATCACGAATCCCAAAATTCACATGCATAAAAAAATTCAGTAGAAAAATTGTGCTTATTGATTTTTGGGCTTCATGGTGTGCACCCTGCAGAAAAAAATTCCTTACCTTATTGCTTTAAAAACAATATTCGGGCACTAATTTTGAAACAATTGGAATTTCGAGAGATAAAAACAGTAAACAATGGACTGTTGCGATAGAAAAAGATAAGTTAGATTGGATAAATCTACTAGATCAGGATCAAAAACCAGAAAACAGTAGCGGAATAGAAAACATTCCTGATAATTATCTTATTGATGAAAAAGGTATTATTATAGGAATTAATCTTTCCCCAACAGAAATAAGTAAAATTTTATCTGCCAATACAAAAAAAACATAAAATTTCTATAATCTGAAACCTGTACGCATATAAAATTAAAAATGAAGGGGTCGTTAAAACCACCCCCTTCATTTTTTTGATTACTTAATTATTTGCCTGTTTTTCTCAAAAGGAAATCTTTGATAAGCGCCCCCATTTCACCACCAAAACTTTCAAGTGCAAAGTGTCCTGTGCTGAACAAATGAAACTCTAAATTTTTCACGTCTTTTTTGAAAGCTTCAGCTCCCACACCCGGAAAAATATAATCATCTTTTCCGTATACAATCAACATTTCAGGGTTGTATTTTCTGAAATATTCCTGCCATTCGGGATACAAGGGTACATTGGTTCTGTAATCATAAAAAAGTGCCAATTGAATATCACCATTTTCTGGGCGTTCTAAGTGTCTTAAATCAATTTCCCAGTTGTCCGGCGAAATTACCGAAGTATCTGGAACATTGTGTGTATATTGCCATTTCAGTCCGTCAGGAGCATGAAAAGTACTTAATGTAGCTGCTGCTTCTTTGTCATTTCTATCTTTCCAAAGTGCTCTAAATGGATCCCAGAAAGTCTCA
>Ga0247817_10000079_pt1 | contig 89611 bp, 83 predicted proteins | sample UWRJL212509R1_FD_178010 | JGI IMG/M metagenome (GOLD analysis project Ga0247817, IMG submission 178010) | Plant litter microbial communities from Arlington Agricultural Research Station in Wisconsin, United States - UWRJ-L212-509R-1 | ecosystem: Environmental > Terrestrial > Plant litter >... | reverse complement strand
ATGTTTCGAAAAATTCCAGTACCGCCTTGTCTTCAAACGATGGAGAATTTGCAACATCTACTACAACCTGACTTCCTTCAAGTGCTTCGGCCAGGCCCTCACCGGTAATGGTATTAACGCCCGATGCCGGCGAAGCGGCCACCACTTCATGACCAAGCGCACGAAGCTTGCTTACGACTTTGGAACCGATAAGGCCGCTACCTCCTATGACTACGATTTTCATAATTTCTTGTGTTCTAACGTAAATGGATAATTTATTTTGTCTATGCAATTACTTGCCTCCAAATCGGTTTCTTCTTTATCTTGTATTTTTAATTATTTTGCCGGCCGGCTTTTTAAATTCAAATACATAAAGAATTATACAATCTGTGTGCCAACCATTCAACATATTAATTACCAGATACTTAAAAATATTACAAGCCTTTTTTATCCACTATATACAGTCGATCAACTTATTATCAGTCGAAATGCAGTTGAAGTTTGAAGAAAATTTCACTGGACGAAAACCTAGCCCGGAAACAACCCTCACGAATATCAAAAGTTTGGCAGTTTATCAGATTCACTTGTTTGCAACCAGATTACGGATACGGCTTAGTGTTTCGGGTGTAATCCCTAAAAAAGAGGCCAGCATATACCTTGGGACACGGTTGGCGAGGTTAGGAAACGTGTTCAGAAAGTCAAGATACTTTTCCTCTGCGCTCAGGCTAATCACAACATGAATCCGTTCCTGGGCAGCATTCAGGCTTCTTTGAAGAATCATATTGATCAGGTTATTAAAAGCCGGTATTTTTTGACAGATCAATTCAAAATTTCGTTTTTCGATCAGCAATACAACTGAATTTTCAATAGCATCGATATTATACCGCGACGGCGTGCCGTCCATCAGGCTCATCCGGTCACCGGCCCACCAATTTTCCGGACAAAATTGAATGACATGTTCTATTCCTTTATCGTCGACGCTGTACCTGCGCAGTAATCCTTCGCATACAAATGCATGGTAATGCCACACATCACCCTCCTGAAGAAGATACTGTTGTTTACGTATTTTTTTGATCAGACAAAGCGGCTCAATGAATGCCCAGTCTTCCTCTGACAATTCTCCTTTTTCTGAAATATATTTTTTAAAAATGGCAAACATAAAGTGGTAATGATTTGTGGATACTGCTAACTCATGCAATAGTCAGGCAGGTTTCCAATGTGAAATATAATAATTTTTAATTACAATGCCGTCATAACAGTTCTTTGACCCGGAATTTCAATATTATAGTCCGGAAAATTGATTTTCAACAACTTAAAATGACTTTCTTTCCAATATATTGTCAAACGTCAATTCATGAGTAACTTAGCATGATAATTAACCGGAGAATCCGTTATTGCACCGCCTGAAAAGCACGCGCATATTTATCCGGACTGATCACAATTTTTTAAACTTACAAGGTTACAATGAACCGCAGAAAATTTTTAATAAAGGCCGGGGCAATGGTGCCAATATCCGTAACCGCCAGCGCGTTTTACAATTCCACAGCTTTTGATACCGAAGCCTTGCATATCGAACAATTTAAAGATTCTGCGCTCGCCCATTTTTCGTACGCTGTTTCCGCTGGAAAAAAAGCAGTTTTAATTGATCCGGGTCGTGATCCGAAACAGTACTATCAATTTGCAGAGAAAAACGGTCTTGAAATTGTGGGAGTTATCGAAACCCACCCACATGCCGACTTCATCAGCGCGCATGATGAAATCCGTAAAACGAAAAAGGCTGTCATTTACACAAGCAAACTTACCAAGGCAACCTATCCGCACCATCCTTTCGACGAAGGAGATGAAATTAAGCTGACCAGTCATGTAAAGTTAAAAGCAATACATACACCCGGTCATTCGCCGGATAGCATATCAGTTGTATTGGAAGAGCAAGGCAGAAATACGGCTGTTTTCACTGGCGACGCCTTACTTTTTGGTGACGTTGGCCGTCCAGATCTGAGAGGATACTCGGGAGATTTTGCGACACAGAAAAAAGTGCTTGCAAGCCAGATGTATTACACCGTACGAAAGAAATTTGCAACACTGGAAGATGATGTCAAGGTATTTCCGGCACACGGAGCAGGTTCTTTGTGCGGCAAAGCCATTCGTAATGTAAACGAAAGCACCATTGGCTACGAAAGGAAAAACAATTATGCTTTCAACGACATGAGCGAGGAAGTGTTTGTGAAAATTCTGCTCAGCGATCAGCCATTGATACCCTATTATTTTCCATTCGACGTGGAGAAAAACAAAGCTGGAAGCCTTCCATACGAGTCTTCCATTGGCAGCGTACCCCGGCTATCGGACAACTTTAATCCATCAAAAAACGAACGGATTATTGATGCGAGAAAAGCGGAAATATTTAGAAAATCACATCAGGCAAAGGCAATCAATATACCGGATGGGGGTAAGTTTGAGACCTGGCTCGGCAGTATCCAGCAACCCGGCCAAAGCTTTTATCTGACAGCCTCATCGCAAGCAGAACTGGACGCATTGCTAGGCAAAACCGCAAAAATTGGTTACGAAAGTTTGATAAAAGGTGCTTACGTTTATAATGACAAAACGGGCAGTGTTTCGGATGAACTTCCAATTGCCGCATTTTCCGGTAATCCTGAAAATTACACGATTATTGATGTCAGAACAGAAAAAGAATCCGCCGCTCAACCTCTTTTTTCTTCGGCGATACACATTCCGGTAACAGAATTAGCAGACCGGCTTTCTACGCTTCCAAAAGGGAAACCAATTGTAATTCATTGTGCATCAGGTTATCGTTCAGCGATTGGTTCGAGCATCATCAAAGCGGAGTTTTCCGATGCCGTTGTGTATGATCTGGGCGAAGCGGTTACCACTTTCTTAAAATAACTTATTGAATCCCTGCGGACATTAAACGTCCGTGGGGCATCAGTGATTACCTGCATTTATTTACATATCAGCGTGAATTTTCTTCAATTTCTGCTTTCAAAATATTGATCAGGAGGTTCATCTGAATATTGTGTCCCGATACCCGCAAAATCAAAATACCGCCCTCGATCATGGCATAGGCTTTTGTGGCAAAAGTGGAAGCATGCCACTCCGGTTTAAACTCCCCTGCGGCAATTCCCTCCCAGACGGTATTAGCGAAAAATTTCTGCACGTCAACAATAATTTTACAAACCTTGTCACGGATAACCGGGCTTGTATCATCCGCCTCCATTCCGAAATTCATCATCGGACAACCGCCTGCCACGGGAGGATTTAATGGATCAGACAGAAAATCCAGTATTCCGAAAAGTTTCAGTTTAGCAGTTTGACATTTACTAACTGCGGCAATAGTCCTTTCTACAAAAGCATTGAGATTGTAGTCCACTACCCTGTACGACAGCTCCTCTTTGTTTTCAAAATGCACATACAAACTTCCTTTCGCACGTTTTGTTGCATCCATTATATCGCTCATGGCAGTACCAGCTACCTCTTTTGTCATAAAGATGGGTGCCGCCCTTTCGATAATAAATTGTTTTGTTCTTTCCGCTTTTGTCATTTTTTTCGAAGTAAAAAACAAAGACACTGTGACCGAACGGTCATTTGCAAATTTTGTGTGCATTACAACTTACTCTTTATGCCGATGAGACGATGATAGTTCTTCAAAACAAGTTTAATGCTGTTACAACGCAGTAAGCATAATCTGAATATTCATTTCAAGGCCTTTCTCAAAAAAATTTTGCTCTCTATAATGACCTTCCGGTCATTTACCAAGTAAATTTTGATATTTAAAATATTGAAGCTAAAAAATATTAATACTTTTTTTACATAACTAATACATTATCAGATAATTATAAATAGCGCTGAAAAATATTTTTCAAAAAGCAAATTAATTAATATACCGATCGTTATATTTGTAAAGCAAAAGGATAATGAAGGAATAAATAACATCCAACCTCATAAAACATTAGCTATTTTTTTAACAAGTAATATACCAATCGTTATTTTAAAAATTATGAAATATCAAATTTTTGGACAGAAATCGGGTTTGCGCGTTTCAACGCTTGCCTTGGGAACCGGTAATTTCGGAACAGTATGGCCATTCGGGTCATCCAAAGAAGAAGCCAAAACAGTTTTTGACCGATATGCCGAGGCTGGCGGTAATTTTATTGACACGGCAGATGGTTATCAGGCAGGGCAATCAGAAATATATCTGAGCGAATTTCTTGCCAGCGAACGTGATAACTTTGTGCTCGCATCCAAATACAGCATGGGCACCCGGAACATGCAAACGACCGGCAACAACCGCAAAACCATGATGCGTGCTGTGGAAGAAAGTCTGAAAAGACTTAAAACGGATCGCCTGGACCTTTACTGGGTGCATCTCTCCGACGAACAAACACCTATTGAAGAAATTGTGCGCGGGCTGGATGATCTGGTTCGTGACGGCAAGATTAATTATGCAGGGTTTTCAAACTTTCCGGCATGGCGCATTGCTAACGCTTCATTACTGGCCGATTTGAGAGGATGGGCACCAATTATTGGAATACAGGTAGAATATAACCTGATCGAACGGACCGCTGACAGAGAATTGTTACCGATGGCCGAAGCGCTCGGTTTGGGCGTGGCATTTTGGTCGCCGCTTGCAGGCGGAACACTTACCGGAAAATACCGCAGCAAAGAAGTGGATCCGAATTCAAGACTGGCATTGGCTGGCGGTTTACTGGTCAAGGATGAAAAAGGAGAACGGGAAACCGCTATCATTGATCTTGTAGAGTCCATAGCAAAAGAGACAGGACGAAATACGATCGATGTGGCACTGGCCTGGATACGCCAGAAATATGATGAATCCACTCTATCAACTGTCAGCATTATCGGGCCCCGGAATTTAAAGCAATTGGAAGATAATCTCGCTTCCCTTACGCTTACGCTGACGAGAGATCAGATAAAAAGTCTCAACGAAATAAGCCAAATCAGTCTTGGCTCGCCACACGAAATTATTGCCGCATCTCAAAATAATCTATTTGGAAGAGGAACGGGGCTGATTGAAATTAAACATCCGGTAGCCTGAAAAATCATTTTAAATAAAACATTGACAGAGTCTGACAAATTAAGGCGAAGAAAGTATTAATAACCGGAGCAACAGGCGCAACAGGAAAAAATGCCATTAACAAATTGTTGAATATGGGTGTTTCCATCCGGGCCATGGTACACAAAATCGACAGCCGTTCCGACGATCTTGGAGCAAAAGGCGTGGAAGTTGTGCAGGGAGATATCGCCATTTTCGATGACGTTAGTAAGGCTTTGGAAGGCATTTCAGCGGCTTATTACGTGTATCCGATCACCATAGGCGGCATCATTGAATCAACCGCTTTCTTTGCTCAGGCCGCTCTTGAACAAAACGTTGGTCACATTCTGAATATGTCTCAGATCTCCGCGCGAAGGCAATCCAAAAGCCACGCGGCGCAGAATCACTGGGTTGCCGAACGTATTTTTGACCGTTCCTGTGTACCTGTCACACATATCAGGCCAACCTTTTTTGCAGAATGGAAGACATATTACGCAAACGAAATCAGAGAAAATAATGAACTGACGCTTCCTTTCGGCAATGCAAAATACGCACCTGTCACCGCGGAAGATCAAGGTAATGTTATCGCCGCTATATTGTCAGCCGCTGAAGCACATGCCGGTCAGACCTATCCCCTTTTCGGACCTGAGGAATTGACACAATATGATGTAGCCAATCCTAAGCGATGTCCTTGGCCGGAAGATCACTTACAAACCGATGGAGATAACCGAATTCGTAAATTATCTGACAGACAAACGCTCTGATTATCATATTCAGCACGTAGCCGCCGTGGCTCAGGATTGTCGTGACGGCTTATTTTCAGGGACCAATAACCTGATCGAAGAAATAACCGGACAAAAAACCGGACAAAAGCCAATCGGGATGCCCGATTTCATATACAAGAACAAAGCGCTTTTCGAATAACAACGGACATGTAAAACAGAAACTACGGCAACGAGAAAAACCCAAATCACCAGTTCCAGGCTAAAAATGGATTAATCTTCAACAAAATGATACCTTCATTGATTGATACCTAAGCAACAAAAGATATTGCCACAAATACTTTCCTGCCCCTATGTCCCCTATCCAAAATTTCATCAAAGGTCTTTGAAAAACTTTCGGCACTCTCCGACCCTTTCTGAATCCGCGGAATGTGTCAAAGATCCGGGATTTTGTGTTAAATCCCATCGACGAGCCTGCGATACCTTTGCAGCGTACTAAAAACAACATATTATGTCGAAAATAATTTTAATTACCGGCGCCTCCAGGGGATTTGGTAAACTATGGGCAAAAGCACTTTTGGAACGTGGCGATAAGGTTGCAGCAACAGCAAGAAATATAGAAAATCTGAATGATCTGGTTGAAGAATATGGTGATGCTATTCTTCCGATCCAGCTTGATGTAAATAACAGAGACGCCTGTTTTACGGCAGTGAATCAAACGAATGAGCACTTTGGCCGCATTGACGTGCTGATCAATAATGCAGGTTTTGGATTATTTGGCGCTATTGAGGAAACAACAGAACAGCAGGCCCGCGACCAGATGGAAACAAATTTCTTCGGATTGCTATGGGTTACACAGGCTGTTATCCCCATCATGAGAGCGCAGCAAAGTGGCCACATTATTCAGGTTTCCAGTTTCCTTGGATTGGTAACGCTCCCTGTTTTAGGAATTTACAACGCTTCGAAATATGCAGTTAACGGTTTAAGTGAAACGCTGGCGAGTGAAGTAAAAAGTTTCGGAATCAACGTAAGTTTGATCGAACCTAACGGCTTTTCGACGGACTGGTCAGGTGCCTCCGCATTCCAGACAGAACCAAACGAAGTCTATACGCCGATTAAACAGGCTTTTGCCGAAGGTGCTACACCGGATACCTGGGGAAAACCGGAATCCACTGTAACCGCCGTTCTAAAATTAATTGATGCTGAAAACCCTCCGTTACACTTTTTATTGGGCAAGATCGCTTATCCTGGTGTAAAACAGGTTTACAGCGAACGCCTTGCTGAGTTTGAAGCCTGGAAAGAAGTTTCTGCCGAAGCTCATGGTCATTAACCAAGAGGTAGTTTAAAACGCGCAACACAATCCGGAAATTATTTGACACCGGATTGTGTTTCCAGTCACCGGGTTATATGGATATCATAAACATGAAACATTATAAAAATTTAAGCGAACTGCACAGAGACAACGGTTTTACTCCGAATGAAAACCCGCTGTTCAGTATCTATCAGTGTAACGGGCTCTGTTCGCTGGGCGACCGGGAGTTTACAAGTGATTTTTACATGATTGGCTTTAAAAATTTAAAATCCGGAGTCATCATGTATGGTCGTACAAAATACGATCATGATTGCGGCTCGATGATGTTTGTCAAACCGAGACAGATCATAGAAATGAAAAATCTGCATTTGGAAGAAGATGGTTTTTTAATCTTTATCCATGAAGATTATTTAAATGGGCATACCCTGCATAACGATATCAAAAAATATCACTATTTCGATTATGAAACCAATGAGGCGCTGCATGTTTCTCCCAAAGAGGAACTGACGATATGGGATTTATATCGAAAAATTGAAAATGAATACAACAACAATCAGGACGAATACAGCCGGGATATCATTTTGGCAAATGTGGATACCTTGTTAAAATATGCCCAGCGTTTTTACAAGCGACAGTTTATTAACCGCTCAGAACTTTCAGGAAAAACAGTAAGCCGGTTTGTTTCAGAAATGGACGATTACGTATCCATGGGATTTTTGACGAGTAAAGGCCTGCCATCCGTTCAGTATATGGCGGCGAAGTTAAATATCTCGTCAGGGTATTTAAGCGATGTTCTAAAACAGGAAAGTGGCAAAACCGCATTGGAACATATTCATATTTACCTGATATCGGAAGCTAAAAACCTGCTCCTCTCTGAGAATAAGTCCGTTTCAGAAATTGCCTATGCTTTGGGTTTTGATAATTTATCCTATTTCACACGGCTATTCAAAAAAGAAGTTGGAACCACACCACTCCTGTTTAAAAAGCAAAGCCTTAATTAAAAGTCATACTTCTTTGTTCCGGATAAGGTTGTGAAATTCAAGTAATCTTGCCACATCTTTTATGCTCCCTGGGTTTTAAATTTCTCTCAGGGTGATTTGCTTTTTAGTTCTGGCTAAAAAATAAACCGGATCAGATTGCATAATCACCACACAAATCGACCGCGTAAATAAGCTTTCCATAGGCAGATAGACTCATCATTGCATCGTTTTGTAATAATTTGAGAAATCGTTCCTATTAGTAAACCAGACTCTGAGGCAATTACTTCACGCGCAGCGAGAGCACTTTGAGCCTTTTTTCAATGAGCTATAACTGATAGGGTATTCTCATAATTAGGATAGCTCCCAGCAAAATAAACACCCCATAACCATACTCCCGGAATGATCTCATACTGTTAAAAAAGCGGGAAGTCCTCAATTTAAAGTTATCTTACGAAGCACCATCCCTGCATAGTCATGAAGATTTCTTTTATTGCCACCTTCCCGCCAAGGGAATGTGGGATTGGTACATTTACACAAAATCTCTTTGACGCGATGGTTCGCGCTCCTGATACGGACGTGCCGCATAAGGGCTTCGTAGTGGCGATAGACGACAATGGGCTCCATTACGATTATCCCTCCGAGGTCAAAATGTCGATTAGACAAGAGGAACAAACCGACTACCTGGAAGCGGCCAACTTCATTAATCTCAGTGGCGCTGATATTTGCGTCCTTGAACATGAATTTGGAATTTTTGGCGGACAAAACGGTATTTACATCCTTCCGCTTCTTTACCGTTTAAAGATTCCGCTGATTGTTACTTTACACACCGTATTAAAAAACCCTTCTTATAACGAGCGCGCAGTAATGGTGGAGATCTGCAAGATCGCCCATGCGATTGTTGTTATGAGCCAAACGGCAGTCAACATGCTGACGACCGAATATAACGTTCCCGCTTCAAAGGTTTTCGAAATCGCACACGGTGTTCCGGATATTCAGTTTGACCAGCATTCCGCTAAAAAAGAGTTTAAACTTTCTACAAAAAAAGTACTTCTTACTTTTGGCTTTATTGGCAGAAACAAAGGTATCGAAACGGTTCTGAAAGCACTTCCGGATGTAGTTGCCAAATACCCGGAGGTCGTTTACATCGTACTTGGCAAGACGCACCCAAACGTTATCCGGCACTCAGGTGAAGAATACAGGGTCTTTCTTCTGGGGCTGGTAAAAAAACTTGGTATTGAAAAACATGTAATTTTTTTAAATGAGTTTATTGACCAGTCCGAGCTTTTTAAATATCTGTCTGCTTCGGACATCTATATAACCCCTTACACCAACGAAGCGCAAATTACGAGCGGGACGCTTTCCTATGCGATAGGCGCTGGTTCTGCGGTAGTTTCCACGCCGTACTGGCACGCAGCCGAGTTGCTGGCAGATGGAAGAGGAAGACTTTTTGATTTCAATGATTCAAACGCGTTATCCGAAGTTTTTCTGGATTTATTGGATCATCCCGAAGTAATGAGTACCCTCCGCAAAAATGCCCACGATTACGGACGTGAAATTATATGGCCAAAAATTGGTCAGAAGTATTTGCATCTGGCAGAGAAGATCGTAGCCGAGCAGCCGGAAGTCATGGTAACAAAGCAGACGACTCTTGATCCGCTTATGCTGCCTCCATTTTTATTGGATCATGTCCAGCGCATGACCGATGATACTGGTATTATACAGCACGCAAAATATGGTATTCCAAATTTAAAGGAAGGGTATTGTCTGGATGACAACGCCCGGGCACTGCTTATGGTGCTGATGGCTTACAAGCGGAATAAACATCCACTGGCACTCAAATTGTCGCCTACTTATCTGAGTTATATTAATTACATGCAGAATGAGGATGGGGCGTTCCGCAATTTTCTGAGTTTCAACCGAAATTTTCTTGACGAAACAGGATCGGAAGACTCATTCGGAAGAACTATATGGTCGCTGGGTTATTTATTGGGAAATGCACCCAATGACGCATATTATCAGACGGGCAGAGAAATTTTCTTTGATGCCGTGCCCAACTTTGAAACGCTAAAATCGATCCGGAGTATTGCCAACACGATGGTAGGAATTTGTTATTATCTGAAAAGCAATCCTACGGACGAGGCTATGATCGAAATTCTCAGACAACTGGCCGCCAGGCTTCTGAAAGATTATACACTTAACCGAACGGAAGACTGGCACTGGTTCGAATCATTACTGGCTTATGACAATGCCTTTCTGCCTTTGGCACTTTTGCATGCCGCTGAATTTTTAAATGATGAAAACGTCAACCGCGTCGCGCATGAGAGTATGCTTTTTCTTTCGGAAATTACATTAAAAAATGGCTACCTATCTGTTGTCGGAAATGAAAACTGGTTTAAAAAAGACGGCGAAAACTCGATGTTTGCCCAACAGCCGCTTGACGCACTCGCCATGGTGCTGATGTTCCATCAGGCTTTTCGTCTCACGAAAGACAAATCATTTATTACGCAGCTCAATACCTGCTTCATGTGGTTTCTGGGCGAAAACGACCTGAGAATCAGCCTCTACGATTTTGAAACAAAAGGTTGCTGCGACGGCCTGGAAAGTTATGGTGTTAACCGGAATCAGGGTGCCGAAAGCACGCTCGCCTATCTAGTATCCCACCTGAGCGTACTCGAAGCGTTTGAGGAAGTTTCGCAAATGGAACTGGAACTGCAATGAAAGTAGCCATTCTTTCTTCCATTGCCTGGCGAACGCCACCGCGCAAATACGGGCCATGGGAGCAGGTTGCTTCTCATCTTGCAGAAGGACTGGTTGCAAAAGGGGTTGATGTGACCCTTTTTGCAACCGCCGACTCCCTTACCAATGCCAGGCTCTCAGCGAGCTGCAAATCGCCTTATGCAGAAGATCATTCCGTGGATCCCAAAGTTGCCGAATGTCTTCACATCAGCAACCTCATGGAAAGAGCTGATGAGTTTGACCTGATCCATAACCATTTTGACTTTTTACCTCTCTCCTATTCAAAACTTGTAAAAACGCCGATGGTGACCACTATCCATGGTTTTTCATCAGCAAAAATTCTTGAAGTATACCGAAAATATAACGGAAACACAGCTTATGTATCCATCAGCGACGCTGATCGCTCCGAACAACTGGACTATGTGGCAACTGTCTATAACGGGGTCGACAGTGAACAATTTCCTTTTGTAGACACTCCGGAAAATTATTTGCTTTTTTTCGGGAGAATTCATCCGGACAAGGGAACGTACGAGGCAATACAGATTGCAAGGCAGACGGGCAGGAAATTAATCATTGCAGGGCTGATTCAGGACGAGGGCTATTTCAAACAAAAGGTTGAAGGTTATCTTGATAATAAAAATGTTTCCTTTCACGGAAACGTTGGACCGTTGGAAAGAAAAAAACTGCTCGGCAACGCATTTGCGCTGCTGCATCCTATTGATTTCGAAGAGCCTTTCGGATTAAGTGTAGCCGAAGCCATGCTTTGCGGTACTCCCGTGATCGCATTTAAACGCGGCTCAATGCAGGAACTTATAATCGATACGAAAACCGGCTTTCTGGTAACCGATATTGCCGGAGCAGTCCTGGCGGTAAATCAGGTTGACCTGATAAAACGCTCAGACTGCCGCGAATGGGCACTATCCATGTTTTCGAAAGAAAAAATGGTTGAAAGCTATATGGCAGTCTACCAAAAACTGCTAGTGTGCAGTTAAGTAAAAAATGACGCTAGTGAAATGTCAGCCTGAGTAACTATCTTTTGGAGCAAACAAGCTCTCGCTCCGGCGCCCCGGTTGAAAATGACACAGGTGCTGTCAAACTGCGCTTGCGGCCGCAGCTGCGCCGGGCGGCCGGTGCCGTCGAAGTTCGTTCCATCAAAATATTCACTTCATAATCAGCACTTTAAATAATGTGTCAGCCTGAGCTTGTCGAAGGGTGTCTGGCCAGATGCTTCGACCGCATCGGCGGTCCGAAAGCTCAGCATGGCATTGAATATTTCAAAATAAGGATAACATAACACTAGGCTAGCTTCCCTGGTTCTGTCAGTTCATCAAGCAGTTCTTTTAAATTTACCACCGCATAAGTTGACGCATAATCAGACATGGCGTAAGGGATGATCAGACTGTCATTGTGTATTAGCGCACCGCAAGCGTACACGACATTCGGGACGTAACCCTCCCGCTCCATCCGGTTCGGTGTCAGCAGCGGCTCACGCAGTCTGCCGATTTCAATTTGCGGATTGTCAAGATCAAAAAGTGATGCTCCCAAAACATACTCACGCATTGGTCCTACACCATGCGTCAGCACCAGCCAGCCAGCTTCTGTCTCGATCGGCGACCCACAATTGCCTATCTGCACAAACTCCCAGGGATATTTTGGCGATTGTATCAGCGTTGCCTCGCGCCAAATGTTTATATTATCCGAGAATGCGATGTAATTATTTACACCGTCCAACCTGCATAACATCGCATATTTACCATTTATTTTTCTCGGAAATAATGCCATACCCTTGTTCTGAGCTGTTTCTCCATGAATGGGCAAAACTTTGAAATGATAAAAATCTTTTGTCAGAAGTAACTTTGACAAAATGGAGATCCCATCATACGCCGTGTAAGTTGCATAATAAGTCTGCTCATTCTGATCGTTCACAAATCTTACAAAACGGGCGTCTTCAATACCTTTTTTTTCGGTGTCCGCGATTGGGAAAATCACCCGCTCAGAAATATCTGTTTCCAGCGAAAAATCCATTTCGTAATGAGAGGAGGCCAGCCACATGGCTTCTTTCAGAAAAGCAGCGCTAAGTGGATCAGGTTTGGTCAGCACCCTCGTTTCGTCCACATAACGTTTCAGCTCCTCATAGGTAAACGTATCTGTCAGTTTTTCTTCAAGAACCGGAAATGCGCTGTTCTCGAAATTCTTCATTTCTCTTAATTTCGCCAGAAAAGATTTTCTGTTGTAAACATGGTTTCGGACATGCTCAGGTGCATTGAGCATTCTACCGGGCGGCTCAACATGGATGAGATTATTTTCGTCAATGACTGCGGAACGGAATACGATAGACGAAACATGCCCTTCTCCCGTGGCCCGGAAGCTTAGCACCACCCGCTTTTCTCCCGGATTTGTACGCGACTGGTCCGGGTCTTCAACGATTGACGGATTGAAAAATGCAGCAGCTTCAATGCTATACTCCATAGTAAAATAAGAGCCGATCAGCATTTTTTGCGTCGTATCCAGACTTTCCGGCTTTATATCCAGAGCGTGGAATATCCCAGTCAGTTTTTGAAAATGTTTCTCGAATATCCTTAAAATATTACGATGTCTTTTGGCATACTTCCTCAACACCTGACCTAATTCCTCCTTTTGCTGTCTTTCTGATAGAGCCAGAATCAGGGTTATCAATTGCCTGCTTCTTTCCTCGCCGCTATATAAAAAGCGAGCGATCACCCGACTTGAATCGGGCTGAAAAATGATATCTTTCCTAACTACGTTTACTGACATTTTTGAATTTTAAGATGACGACGTGTAAATAGATACCACATCGTGAAAAAAAAACCTTCATCACTTTCACGACAAAGGGCTCCAAGTATTTTTGTAAAGCTAAGGGCAATCCCATGCTCATTCACCATAAGTCTTCGTTCCTTTTTTGGCCTTTTTATCCGCTTGTTTTTCTTTCAGATTTTTTTTCAGCCTTTTTCTTGTCACCCTTCTGCACCGCTTTTTCTTTCGACATGATTTTGTTGTTTTTGTAAGATAGGCATTTTTAATCTATCAAAAATGAAAGTAATTGTAAAACAACCATTTAATAAGAAAAAGACCCTTCGATAAAATGTCTAAATTTCGTTGTTCGCAGCGCCGTATTTGTAATAAAAAATTTGATAAAACAACCAGGCGCTAATACTTTTTAAAAAAAATGAAATATTATTTGCAGACTAAAAATTAAGCTATTACTTTTGAGTCATCAGATGACCAGATGAGCACATGACAAACCAAATAATTCGTAAGAGCCTTTCAGAAGAAGTTGCAGACCGCCTGCAAAACCAGATACAGTCGGGCAGCTATAAGCTTGGACAAAAACTGCCTACGGAGCCTGAGCTTATGAAAGAATTTGGCGTAGGCCGTTCCTCGATTCGTGAGGCTATTCGTACACTGGAAAACTATGGTATCCTAAATGTGCAACATGGCGTTGGTAGTTTTGTAGCTTCTCAAAAAGGCATCAGCGAACCATTATCCAAGAGGCTGCAAACTGCCGGAGCAAGAGATATGCAGGAAGTACGTGAGCTTCTGGAAATAAAAATCGTAGAAAAAGCAGCCATGAACCGTACCGATAAAGACATTAACAAAATTGCAAACTACCTGAAAATAAGAAACAAAGCCGCCGACGAAGAGAATCTTGCAGCATGGCTCGAAGCGGATATTGACTTTCACATTGCTATCGCTGATGCCTGTAAAAATCCGGTTTTGACAGAGCTTTATAAAACTTTTGCTGAACAGCAATTGAAAAGCTCTATCGCAGAAAGTTATGCCGGCAATATCTCCATGCACCGCTTCACAGATTTGCATGAACTGCTGTTCAAGAGCATACAGCAACAAAAACCGGAGCTAGCCGTAGACGCTATTTTACAAATGCGGAATAAAGAATAAAAAAATTTATTTAAAGTCATCAGATGACATGATGATCATACGAAATGAAAAAAACTACATTTCTATTCCCCGGACAAGGTTCCCAAAAACCAGGCATGCTGAACGCACTTGATGCCAGTGATCCCGTCACTGCTGAAATCTTTGCGCAAACGTATGAAGAGCTGGGCCAACCGGCGACAGCACTGGATAGCGAAGAGAATTTACAATCAACAGTATATGTTCAGATTTGTCTGTTGATTGCCGGAGTTATCAGTGGCAGACAATTGTTAGCAAAGGGCGTAAAACCAGATTTTGTAGCAGGGCATTCGGTCGGCGCTTTTGCTGCGGCTGTCATCGGTGGTGTGTTATCTTTCAAACAAGCCCTGGCATTGGTAAAAACCCGTGGAACACTGATGCAAAATGCTTACCCGCAAGGCTATGGCATGGCGGCTCTGGTGGGGTTATCATTACCTGTGTTAAACAATGAGATCTGTGTACATAACGAAAATCAAAGCACAATATACCTCGCCAATATTAACACGGCGGATCAGCAGGTGATTGCAGGTCGTCTGGACAGCATTCAACGGTTTATCGAGACCTTAAAACAAAATACCAGTATCCGAAAGGCCAAAGTACTCAATATGTCTGTGCCTTCGCATTGTGTTTTACTAAAAGATGTGTCAGAGGTTTTAAAAGAACAAATAGGCAAATTAATTCTGGGTGAGCCTGTTTTTGGCTACGCTTCCAACCACAGCGGCAGATTGTTAAAAACGTCGGACGCTATCCGTGAAGATTTATGGAAAAGCGTGGCCTGCACAGTACAATGGCATGATGCAACCACCCTGCTCTATGAACTTGGCACCAGAATATTTATAGAAACCAATCCCTCGGGTATACTTTCCAAAATGGCTGAATCCGCTTTTCCTGATGCTGATGTATTGGCGGTGCAGGAAGTAGGTACAGGCCCCGTAAGTTGGTTGTGGAAGAGTTTTCAGGCCGAGTAAATATTAATTATTCATATTACAATTTTCAAAAAAAGGAGGTCAAAATGTCAACTAAATCATGGACAACCAAACGGGATGAAAAAGCCCGTAGAATCAAAAGTATAGCGCATCTCACAGAAGGCGCAGTACTGAAAACAGAAAACATCGTTGAAGCGCTCGAACACCTGATCATGCCGGGCGACAAGGTGGTACTCGAAGGCGACAACCAGAAACAGGCCGATTTTCTTTCACAGGCACTGGTTCAGGTTAGCGCCGGTAAAGTCAATAAGCTTCACATGATCATGTCGAGTATTTCACGGCCGGAACATCTGGATATCTTTGAAAAAGGTATTGCTGAAAAGATCGATTTTTCTTTTGCCGGACCGCAAAGTCTGCGCGTTTCGCAGATGCTCGAAGACGGTATTTTAAAGATCGGAGAAATACATACTTATCTCGAATTGTACGGACGCCTTTTTGTGGATCTTATACCGAACGTCGCGTTAGTGGCAGCAGATAAAGCAGATCGTTTTGGAAATCTTTACACGGGTCCCAATACCGAAGAAACGCCTGCCATTGTAGAAGCCACAGCATTTAAAGATGGCATTGTCATTGTGCAGGTGAATGAAATAGTCGATGAGCTGCCCCGCGTTGATATCCCGGCCAGCTGGGTTGATTTTGTCGTGGAATCCGATAAGCCGTATCAACTCGAAGCACTTTTCACAAGAGATCCAAAGCATATCACAGAGCTTCATATCTTAATTGCCATGCTAACCATTCGCGGGGTTTATGAAAAACATCAGGTTAAATCGCTGAACCATGGTATTGGATTCAATACTGCCGCCATTGAACTTCTTTTGCCTACCTATGCTGAGAAACTGGGACTTAAAGGGAAGATTGCCAGCAACTGGGTACTGAATCCGCATCCAACCTTAATTCCTGCCATTGAAAGCGGCTGGGTGGATACCATCCATTGTTTTGGAGGAGAAGTGGGCATGGAACAATATGTAGCGGCAAGGCCTGATGTATTTTTTACAGGAAAAGATGGCTCGCTTCGTTCAAACCGTGCTTTTGCGCAGGTGGCTGGCCAGTATGCCGTAGATATGTTCGTAGGCTCAACGCTGCAAATGGACAGAAATGCAAATTCTTCCACGGTAGTTTCAGGAAGATTGGCCGGTTTTGGTGGAGCACCCAATATGGGCCATGATCCGCACGGAAGAAGACATTCATCGCCTGCATGGCTGGATATGATCACCTCGAAAGATCCGTTGGCAAAAGGCCGAAAACTGGTAGTCCAAACCGTAGAAACATTCCAAAATGGCAATACGCCCGTTTTTGTGGAATCGCTTGATGCTGTGGAAGTTGCCAAACAGGCTAATCTTGCTATTGCTCCGGTGATGATTTACGGCGATGATGTTACGCACGTGGTGACTGAGGAAGGCGTTGCTTACATCTACAAAGCAGAAGGTGAGCAGGAACGCCGTGATGCGCTCAGTGCTGTTGCTGGGGTAACCACAGTCGGAACAGCAAGCAATGCAACCACGATCCAGTCGCTGCGTGACAAGGGAATTGTTGCTTATCCGCAGGATTTGGGAATCGCACGGACTGAGGCAAAAAGATCGCTTCTCGCCGCTCAGAATGTACAGGATATTGTCGAATGGTCGAAGGGATTATATAACCCGCCGGCTAAATTCAAAAATTGGTAAGCAAGTCCAGACTGGCAACCAATACTTAAATACACAAGACCATGATTACGATCAGAGACGTTAATACAGCAGAAATCACAGCGGTAAAACTTTCGCAGCTGGCAACTCAGGCGCTGATAGAAGAAGTAAACCTATCGCCAAAACCAGGACTTGTTGACCGCCTTAACAACGGAACGCATAGAGATTTGACGCTGCAACTCATGGAAACATCAGCCTATGCGCTGCAAGATAGTTTCCGGCAGATGGCGGCGGCGGCCTGGAACAAAAAACCATCTCAGCAGCTCAGAGAACAACTTGCCGCCATTGGGCGTTATGGCGAACAGAAGATGCTGAGAGCGACTGGCAAAGTCAACACACACAGAGGTGCGATCTGGGCCATTGGACTTCTCACCGCTGCGACAGCCATGGTTATGTCAGAGAAAGATATGATTGAGCCGGATTTAAAAGAAATTCTGATCATTGCCGGACAGATCGCTTCATTTGAAGACAGGTATCTTCCAAAGCAAAGTACGAACGGAAGTAAAGTACGTATAAAGTACAACGTCAGAAGTGCCAGAGAAGAGGCTGAACTGGGATTTCCAACCATAGCCGAAACCGCATTAAATGCCTGGGAAAGGTACAGTCATTTCCCTCACGATATGCAGCAATTGCACGTGTTACTGGCTTTAATGTCTGAGGTGGATGATACCTGCATTTTACACCGGAGTGATATGCAGGTGCTTAAAGAAATCCAGTACAGATCAAAATTCATACTTCAAAATGGAGGCTTAAACACCCGGCAGAACTGGCAGTTATACTTTGATCTGGACGATTATATCACCCATCACTGGGTATCACCCGGTGGAAGCGCCGATCTATTAGCGGCGACGATCTACCTTCAAAAAATTAAACAATACTTTTAAAATTCAAGGATATGGAATCGTTTTCATTTAAATACCCTGCTACCAAAAACATCACCCAAAGGGCACACATCGGTGTGGTGGGTTCGGGCGATCTTGAAATACTGATCAACCCTTCTGAAAAAGAAGAGACTGAGTTTATCATACGAACTGCGTCGGATGGTTTTAAACAAACCTGGAAGGCTGTGTTCGACCGGTTTATTGCTTTAAACGATTTTAAAGCGGTGATTACCATCAACGATTTCGGAGCAACACCCGGCGTGGTCAGTCTTCGTCTTGCTCAGGTTATAGAAATTGCAAATCAAAAATAAAAAAATCATGCAAAACAGTTTTGTTGAGTTAAAGGGCCGTGAACGTGCTCTTGCTCTTTTGGATAAAGGAAGTTTTACAGAACTTTTAGGCCCCTTTGACGGCATGGAATCTCCCCATTTAGCGCCGCAGGGAATTGTTCCGGAAAGTGATGATGGCATGATTATCGCCAGAGGAACCATCGGCGGTCAGTCGGCCGTGATACTCTCAATCGAAGGCGCGTTTCAGGGAGGCGGTATTGGCGAGGTGTGCGGAACGAAAATCTCAGCGTCGCTGGAACTGGCACTCGCAGATAATAAAAACGGCAAGAAAGTCATTCCTGTTATCATTTTCGATACAGGTGGTGTAAGACTTCAGGAAGCTAATTACGGTCTTTTAATCATTTCAGAAATCCAGTCAGCGATCGTGGCTTTACGCGAATATGTGCCGGTAATCGGATTAATTCCGGGTAATGTCGGTAGTTTCGGAGGTATGTCTATTACGGCTGCACTTTGCTCCGAACTGATCATGACCAATGTGGCAAGATTTGGTCTGAACGGACCCGAAGTAATCGAACAGGAAGCCGGCGTTCAGGAATTTAATTCGCGCGACCGAAGACTGATCTGGGACACAATCGGTGGTAACGCACGTTTTGAAACCGGACTTGTTGACCAGCTTGTAAAAGATGATATAGACGAATTTAAGAAAGCCATTCAAAACGCAATTGATAAAAAGCAAACAGTTCCGCGTACGCAGCAAATTGACCGTTTTCTATCTCTGGTTAATCAGCTTGACCCCACCAAAAGAAATAGTAAAGAAGATGTTGTAACACTTCTTGAAAAGTTAACAAAAGAAACACCTGCCATTGCTGACGCAAAAACACCCAGCCGCGGCAGAACCTGGTTCAACCAGTTTACTCAAAACGCAGATTCTGTAAGTGATTTCCCGAGCGTTCTGGTAGCCGATGTTTCCTTCTTTGAACAGCCAACCCGCTTTATCGCGGTGGTACCCAATGCAAACAACCGTTTTCCCAGAGCAACACACGGAGAAGTCGGACTTCAGGAAGGCTGGGTACTTGCCAAATATATCCGCCAGGCTATTGAGGAAGATGCTGGTAAAGAGATCAAAAGAAATATTGTAGCGGTCATTGACTTGCCGAGTCAGGCCTATGGATATAACGAGGAACTTGCCGGCATCCACTACGCGTGTGCAGCCAGTGCGGATGCTTATGCGAGTGCCCGTCTGGCGGGTCACAGCGTGACGGGAATCATCGTGGGAAACGCAATTTCGGGTGCATTTCTGGCGCACGGACTGCAATCCAGCCGCCTTATAGCACTGAATGACAAAGCGATCAATGTGCAGGCCATGTCGAAACAATCGGCAGCCCGCATTACCAAACGTACCATCGCAGAACTGGAAGAAGCAACCCGGAAAGTGCCCGCAATGGCTTATGATATCGATAACTATTACAGCCTTGGCGCGCTTGATCTATTAATTGACGGGATAAATGCAGATGAACCTACGCAGGAAGATGTGCAGGAAGTTTCGCGCAAACTGACTGCCGCCATCCAAGCAGGTGACCGTACATTATCGCGCCGCCTGCAAACCGAACCAGCGGTTTCAAAAGGAAGAGTAAGCTCTATTCAGGTCCGTGAAAAACTGGCAAAACAGTGGAACTGAACGCGCACGATCTGCTCAGAATAAATGCAGCGGAAGATCTTCAAACCGATATTCCGCTGCCCGATTGGGCCATAAAATCATTTGAACAGGCACCTTATGTAGTTGTCAGACGGGCAGATACTAAAAACGGACTTATTCCTGTTGGTATCCGCGGCACACAAAGAGGACAACGCATGGCCGCTTGGGTTCAACCTGGAAATGTAACCGAAGTGATCAGGCCATATATGCTGACAAATCCGGATTGCTGGAAGTTTAAATATGAAAAAAATCCGCCCGAGGCAATTAATTCTTTAAAGCAGTTGATTTCTGTTTTTGAAAAAACTGCAATCAACTGGGGACCAACCGGAAGCACCGCTTTTGAACTTGCCAGTGGAGTTAAAACCTTGAAAGATACCAGTGATCTGGATCTTGTGCTTCACATTCAGAATCCGCTAAGCCAGGCAGACGCCCGGGTTATGCTTGATCAACTTCAGAAACGCTCCACGGTACGGTTGGATATTCAACTATCAACGCCTTTGGGCGGAGTCTCTCTGGCAGAATATGCAGGTGTAGAAACGGTTCTTGTCAAGACCAAAAACGGTCCGGTGCTGGCAAAAAGATCTGCATTATGGATTTGATGGCAAGACCAAGATTAAATGCGATTGAAAAACACACCTGAGTCGGTCACTTACCTTCCAGGCCGTTAAACTTTAATGATTATGCCTTCGTCTTGCATTAAGCCTTTCCCGAAAAATGTAAAGCCCTGGTTCATTTTGCTGGTTATGCTTGTTTTAACCGGGTCGGTCATTTACGCACAAACAACAGTTTCTGCGGATTCCACTGACAAACCGAATGGTGATATTTTAAAAAAATTAAAAGTATCAGGTACAATCCGGACACGGTACACGGCGTCTTTTAACAAGAAAGTGGGCATCGACGCCCGCGAGCACAGTTCCGCTTCTGACCAGTATACCGCTAACGCGTTTACCATTCCGCAGGCACGTGTTGTTTTATCAGGAGATATTACCTCAAAAATGGACGTGTATGTTCGGGTCAATTTTGCTGATTTTGCAAATTCTCCCCAAAGCCGCGTACTCGAATATGCCTACACGACCTATCATTTTAATCCGTATCTGAATTTTCGAGCGGGTGTTTTCAGGCCTTATTTTGGAAGAGAGGATGATGTGGCTACCGATTTTTTAAAATCTTTTGATTATTCCAATCAATATACCGCATTCGATGAAAACGGATGGATGAATTATCAGATGGGGATTAGTCTGTCCGGGGAAGTTAAGGCTTTCAACATTCCGGTAAAGTATTTCGCAGGCATTTACAATGGGAACCGGCGAAACAATTTTACTGACAACGATAATGGCAAACAAATTCCTGCGCGGCTCGAATTTGACTTTTCGCCGGATTTTCAAGTGGGTGTAAACGGTGGTTTTGGAAAAGACGAGGGTAATAAAATTTCTGCCTGGGGACTGGATGTAAACTATGAAAAGCAACTGGATAAGCGGTGGCGTTTAGAGATTGAATCCGAATTCAAAGAGGGAAATAACCAGGCTCTTTTTCTGACCGAGGCAATTCCCGGAAAAACAATTGGCAATTATATGATGCGCGGACTTTATGTACTTCCCAGTATCCAGTACCACCTGAACAGCAAAGAAATTAAGGGATTGGAAGCATCTTTTAAATACGAAACGTTAGACCCGAACTTTAAACAAAATGGTAATGTGCACCAGGCTTACGTGCCCATGCTGGGTGTAGATGTAACCGAGCACTATGCCGTCCGGCTTCAGATCGGCGCAGTCATTGAACGCTATAACAGGAACGTTGAAAATACAACTGAATACAATTCCTCACGCTTCATTACACAGCTGCAAATCCGGTTTTAAAATTAAAAATCTATGGACTTGTTTCCCGACCAGACTATGAAAATTCAACAAGATACTCAAACAGCAACAGCGAAAGATTCTCTCGAATTTTTCCCGGTCGCCCTTTTCGGCTCCACGGTAGCTATCGCCGGATTATCCATTGCTTTCAAGCAGGCATCTGTACTTTTTGGCTTGCCACCAATCGCGGCTCAAAGCATTGGTGTACTGGCCTGGGTTTTATTTATTTTCTTAACTGTACTGTACCTTGTCAAGATCTTCCGGTTTCCCGCCAAGGTCAAACAAGAACTTACGCACCCGGTTTCTGCCAATTTCCTGGGTACTTTTTTTATCTCGGCTGTATTATTATCATCAATCGCCATTCCCTTTTCTATGGATCTGGCGCGCATTACCTGGATAGCCGGCACAGCGGGTGGCAGTATTTTTATGTTTGTGCTTACCTACCGATTATTCAAAGGAGATTTAAATGTTTTAGATGCGGTCCCTCCTACACTAATTCCGGGACTCACAGTTTTGAACGCGGTAACGGCAGGTGTGGGTATGCAATTGGGGATCATTGAAAATGAGACCGCTACCATTCTTTTTTCAATAGGCATCGTATACGTTATGGTATTTTTTGTAATCATAACCTACCGCCTCGTGCACAGAGAACCCATCAGTATTTTTTTAAAACCAACATTGCTGTTGATGTCAGCTCCTTTTACAGTCGGATTTCTGAGTTATGTGAGCCAGGTTAACCATGTTGGCCTTTTCGGATCGGTCCTATTTTATTTTGGCTTTTTCATTTTTATCGTACTGTTTTTCATCGTGTTTACCAGAAGCCTTCCCTTTATGATTTCCTGGTGGGGTGCCTGCTTTTCAACCGGAGCCTTAACAAATGCATCTCTTCGCTATGCCAATTTAAGTCAGGATTTGATGGTAAAAGACCTGGCTGGATTTATGCTCGTACTTGCATCCGTGCTGATCATCAGCACTTTTTTATTAACCCTTAAATTACAGATCAACGGAAAGCTGTTAAGGCCGTAGGTCAGATTCATTTACAGGTTTCTATACCTTTCATCAATAATGAAGAAATCCTCTGAAACAAAGCCTCAACGTTTATAGACTTCCGGTAACAAAATTCAATAAAACCCGATTTCTGTCCTGATCATTATCAAACGATAAAGAGAATGATCCAGATACTGTATATCAATGATTTAACGGCAAGGATTTATCAAAATACATGCTGACATTTACTTTATCAAAAACATCTGTTGGGTTCGGAAGTTCATGAACAAAAACCTCTGGGCCGGTTTAATAAATCTGTCAAGCGTGTCTAAATCAAACCTTATGAAATCAGCGATCATAACCGGAACAAGTAAAGGTATCGGACTCGAAACAGCGCTAACATTGGCACGCGCCGGATACAAGGTTTTTGCTACAATGCGTAACCCGGGCGGTGCGGCAGAATTCGAGGAAGTGATCAAAAAGGAATCTTTATCCATTACGATCTTGCAAATGGATGTCAACACTGACCAATCCGTCAACGCGTGCATCTCCGCTATTTATGAGCAAACAAACTCGATAGACGTATTAGTCAACAATGCCGGTGTCGGGCAACAGGGTTCTATTGAAGAAATGGATCTTGCAGATTTTAAAGAAATTATGGAAACGAACTATTTCGGCGTTCTTCGCTGCACAAAGGCGGTTATACCACAAATGCGTGAAAATAAGCACGGCTGCATTATCAATATTTCATCCGTCGCTGGTCAGATTGCCAATACGCCGCTGGGAGCCTATGCGTCAAGCAAGTATGCACTCGAAGCCATGAGCGAAGCGCTGGCACAAGAACTCAGGCAGCATCATATTAAAGTGGCCATCGTGCAGCCTGGAATTATTGACACCGATATGTCTCAGGCCGTCAAGCCCGGAACAACATCCATATATCCGCAAGTGAACCGCTTCGGCGGACTGTTCCAGGCTTCGCTGCGAAATCCTACACCCGCTTCACTGGTCGCTGACAAAATACTAGAAATAGCCGAAGGCTCTTCCTGGCAGCTACGATATCCGGTTGGACCTGATGCGATTCCTTTCCTGGGTTGGCGGGCTTCCATGACAGACGAACAATGGCTGAACTGGAACGCAGCCGGTGACGAGGAGTGGTTCAATGCCGTACAAAATACCTTTGGGATGGATGTAAGATAATCTCAAAATTCCCCTGTCGTCACACCTATGAAATTTCGGTTAAACGTGCCGTCATGACGGTATTTCCTTATTTATCTTTTCCTCCGCGATTTCAATTTCCTCACTATCAGCCTCCGGTTCTTCCTGCTCCTGAGAGGCACTTTGCTCATATTGCAAACCAATCAGGAAAGGAAAATGATCCGACGAAAAGTTTTCCAGCCGCGAAAGCCTGACCAGTTTAAAATCTGTTGAACAGAACGCATGGTCAAGCGGGAAACGTAGAAAAGGGATCTTCGCATGAAAAGTATTGTAAAAGCCCCGACCGATGCGGGGATCAAGCAGTCCGCTTATTTTTGTAAACAGATCCGTCGTGTACGACCAAGCCACATCATTCAGGTCGCCTATCACAATGGAAGATTTACCACTTTCTTTCACTTCCTTGGCTACCAGCAAAAGTTCTTTATCCCTTTCAGTTGAATGGCTGTTTTCGCCGGGTACTGGTGGCGTAGGATGTACACAGTACAGCTCAATAGTTTTCCCCGACGGTAATTTTACGGTCGATTTAATCGACGGAATCTGATCATCGACCAGAAATCTTGTATGTGCATTAATCAATTCCAGCTTTGAATAAAGCAGCATCCCGTACGTGTTTTCCTGGGCAGCGAGCACGTGATACGGATATTTTTCTTTAAGCTCCTTCGTCTGTTCATACCAAAACCGGTCTGTTTCCAAAAGCAGGATAATATCCGGATCGTTTTTGTAAATCATTTTCAAACACCCCGCCGTATTTTTGTTATCCTGAAATACATTGGAAGAGATAATGGTAAGCTGATTATCCGTGTCCGCACGATCTACTTTAAAGATTACCTTTTTAGCAAAAACGGTAAAAGGATAGATCTGGTAAACCAGATAACAAGCATTCGCGATCAGCAGCGTCAGGAAAATAATATCAAATGACTCAGCCCTGAAAAAAAGATAGCAATAAATTATGATGATAACGAGATTCAAAAAAAGTTTCTGGAGCCTTGGATATTCAAAAACGCGGAAGGCCCAGTAATCATTTCTTACAATTGGGATCAGCGAAAACAACATAATCACCACACCACTGATTTGTAAGGCTATATTAAAGGAATGCATAAAAATCGACAATTGTTTGAAATTGAATCCATCTGCTAGTATTTACCTGACGTAAGTCATACATACATAATGAACATTGATGATGACTTAAACCGGTTATCCGGATTATAAAGCTCAAATTAAATGATTTTTTATGATAACTATAAATTCAAAAGCCAGGCAGGGAAGCATTCAGGATGTCCGCTAAGTTCCAAAAACATATTTCTACTTCACAGTCTGGCTCGTTTTATGGACTTTCCGGTTGGCGGATGCAATAGGTCGTGCGCCGGTATAATCTTAACGGGCAGATTCTTGGAGCGATTCCAAAATGCTGAAAAGACAAACGTAGAAAATATTCTGGCATCATTTTTATACTTCATTATGTCAAATCAATTTCTTTTCAATTATGAAACAGTCACAATCATCTGGGACTCAGTCGCAAGTGAAAACGGAAAATAAGGACAATCTTGACAGCAGGCATAAAGAGGAAGAGCTGGTAAAGAAAAACCATATTACCAATAACAAAAAGGAACATCACAGTGCTGGCAAAAGTCAGAGTCAGAAGCAAGACTAACATAAAATAAGAATAGAAATCCGTCGCGTTAAAACTGGGTACGATACAAAATTGCTATCTTTTTTTGACGAGACGGATTTTTTAATCCCGACATATACAGCAGCTTATTTGATACAAAATGTGAAATTTGCACGAACAGGTGTCGTGAAGAAACCAGAGAGCAATAATTTGTGTTGACAATAAAGCCTGACAGACCTTTATTTTTCTGTTTTGAAAGATTCCAAAGGAGTAAAACCAAAGATTCTATGGATCAGTGCTTTATTATTGTTTACAAAAAATAGTAAAATGTTCTCACAAATTTCTGTTGCAAAACCAATAAAAGATCAGCACAAAGGCGTCGCAAATATCCTGGCTTTTGCATTAATACCGTTATCTGGTTTTGCCACCGACATATATTTACCCTCCCTGCCGGCCATGGCAGGGAGTTTACACGTAACCGACATACAGGTTCAGCTCACACTAACTTTGTTTTTAATAAGTTACGGCGTTTCCCAATTGTTCATCGGTAGTGTTCTCGACAGTTTTGGACGGTACAAAATCTGCCTTTCGGGGTTAATCATTTTTGCCCTTGCCAGTATTGTGATCGCAAACACGCATAACATTTACCTGATTTATCTGATGAGGATTATTCATGGAATTACGGTTGGAGCGATTGTGGTTGCCAAAAGAGCTTACTTTATCGACCTCTTTTCAGGAGAGAAATTGAAACATTATCTTAGCCTCTTTTCCATTATCTGGTCCACGGGCCCGATTGTAGCACCGTTTATTGGAGGCTATTTACAGATAACCTCAGGGTGGGAATCCAATTTTTATTTTCTTGCTTTATTTGCAGTGGTTATGGCCGTGCTGGAATACATTTTCAGCGGAGAAACCCTGCAACATTATTCAGAGTTTAACATCCGGAAGATCGCAGGGGTTTATGGAAATATGATCAGTACCATGAGCTTTACACTCGGACTTGTGATGCTGGGACTGGCCTACAGTATGGTAATGATTTTTAATATGACCGGCCCCTTTATTATTGAACATACATTGCATCAGTCGCCTGTTATTTCGGGTTACAGCGCTTTAATTCTTGGATTTGCCTGGCTAGTTGGCGGTTTTTTCGGGAAAGCAACGATCAATCGTCCATTTCAAAAACGGATGGAGATCAACCTGGTTTTACAGGTTTTGTTTGTTACGGTCATGTTGTTGAGTATCCGGTACGTTGAAAATCTTTATTCACTGATCTTTTTTGCATTTATCATTCACGTGGGTGCAGGATTTACTTTTAATAATTTTTTCACGTATTGTCTCAGTAAATTTCCTAAAAATGCAGGAATTGCAAGCGGTCTTTCCGGCGGTGTAAATTATGTTATTGTGTCGTTTTTAAGCTACGGAATGGTCTTTTTGTTGCCTGCAAAGGACGAATTTAATCTTGGATATAGCTATGCGGTCCTGATACTGGTTTCGGCTGCGGTTATGCTCACTTTAAAATTGAAAAAAGAAGCGCTTGTCTGATTTAATTTTGAAAATTAAATCAGACACCGATTGAGCATTATTTTAATCATTTTGGGTAGTGACGGTGGATGGAACAGAAATTGTAATTGAGAAAGTGATATCAATAACATATTATTCCAGTAGAAAGAAATGTCCGGGAAGCGTTGTATCGGCAGCGTTAAATACATTCTAACCAGAACCGTTTATGAAAAAGATAAATACTGCAATGGCTCTGAGATGGTTGATTTTCTTACCATTTATTCTGGTAATTTGTATTATTCTGGGTGTAGTCCAGGGCACATTTTTTATGCTGAAAAAGATTACCAGCAGGATATGGAAAGATCTTGAAATTGATGCGTAAACTATATTCTTCTTTTCAAAATCATAAGCAGATTCTGATATTTTTTACCCCGGTAGATTTCGAGCAAAAGACCGCGATTATCTCTGGATTTGAACAGATTGTCAATTTCTTCCAAAGACATATTAGAAACAGGTTTTAGATTAATGGATAAAATTTCGTCATCTTTTCTCAACCCCGCCTGGTCACCCGCTGAGCCGGGTTCTACCCGATTGATAACGATGTGCTTGAAATCCACGCCACCGGCAAAATATTCAATGCCACTCATATCATGTTCAAATGGCTCTTTAAAATTGACAGCAGGTTTCAGAAACATAAACCCGTCTTGGTAGTTGAAGGTAATAGTAAAGCGTTTAAGAATTCCTAATCCAAGATTGCCGTCCCGCATGGTCGTCAGATTCTCTTTTATCCGTGCGTCCATCTGCGGAAATGCTGTAATGACTTTCTTAAATTTATATTTTCCCAGTTCTATTTTGATGATCCGACCGACAAACCCACTGATCGGCCCTGTGAAGCCCATTCCGAGATTGGCCATTGGCAGCCTTGGAAAATCCTTCCCATGATCCATCTCGTTTTCAAGGGAGAGCGCGTGTCCCGCCCCGATATCAACCACCAGCTTAGTTTTTCTTCTTACACCATTGGGCAAAACCAGAAAAGATTCCACATAAGGTTTACGGTTTTCAATAGTAATGGGCAATTTCTCACCCCTGCGTGGAATTTTGAGATCCTTTGGCCGGCAAAGATTTATATTACCGGACTGGAAGTTTATTTCCACGGCCAGGTTATTGAAAAATTCAAAGCCAAGCAGTCCGTGAATGTTCATCCCGGCATAACTGGAAAGTCCAAAATGATCATCTTTAAAAATTACCGCTCCAACAGCCTGGCTTTGAATATCCGGCATTGTAACATTCAAAGTAGAAACCACATACGCCTCAAAAGATTCTCCTTCGCCCCATCCAAACAACTGAACGGTACGTTTTGTCGAAACGTTGATGGAATCTACCAGTTTTGGCTCTGTGATGATCATCAGCCCCACGCCTGTGTCAAGAATAAAATTATAAGGTCCTTTCGCATTGATCATCAGCTCAATAACGATCATATTACGAACCAACCGGAAAGGCAGTGAAACGCGTTTTTTGGTATCGCCCAATTCAAAGCTCTGAGCCTTTACCGCTGGCAAAAGACAATTTGTAAAATAAGCAAAAACGATAACCAACGCGAAACATTTAAGACGCATATCAATTTGAGCATTATAACTATAATAAGGGGTGATAACCTTAGGATGATCTCTTTTAAAAAAGAGCAACTCCATTTAAACAAACACAGGCTTTCAGAATACTCTCAGAGGGAAATACCGGAAGATGAAAAAGTTTATTGGACAGATGCAATTTTCATTCCGCTACTAATATATAATTTTTGATAGTTTTATCCCAAAGTTTGTTCTGATCATATAGGAATTAGTGTTAAGAAATATAACAAGATCATCCTGATTGACAATACAATAGCTTTATGCGTTTAGCCATAAAGGTCACAATTATTTCTCAGGTATGAAGTCCTGGTTTTTTACTGGCTGGTAAATCAGTCGCTAAGAGAAATATCTTCTCAAAAATCAAAGCAGCAATCAGCATGCTATTCAGATTCCTCGTGCGTGCAAGCCATTGTGGCAATTTCAGCGATCCGTAGTTTACAAAAAGGGGAAAAATCGGATTTCAAGAAACTGAAAGTAATAGAAGTTTTGCTTCCGCTTTATAAAAATTTACTGCTTTTTTTTCAATAAAAATGCCAAAACAGTCTACTGACAGGTAATTCTTTAAAATTTATTCGATGTTTTTCTGAGGTACAAGGTTCTCTGACCTAGCAATTTAGAAAAAATATGAAAAATAAAGTATAAATTAGTTTACAATTTAATTTGGAACGTAAATCTAAATTTATACTTTTGCATCACAATTGAGGGACACGATAACGAAGTGAAACAAAATTGAAGAGTTAAAAATCTTAATCTTATCCGAAAGAGATAGGTGAAAAACAAGTCAGGTTTTAACTTTGACAGGTTCAAATTTTTTCTTGCTAAAATATCCTCAGTATGTCCAGGTGGTGGAATTGGTAGACACGCTACTTTGAGGGGGTAGTGCCCTTACGGGTATGGGAGTTCGACTCTCCTCTTGGACACGTAATTTGCGGTGAAAATCGTGATTTATAGACCTTAAAAAGTCAAAACATATACCAAATTAAGATTCCGTAGCTCAGCTGGTAGAGCAATACACTTTTAATGTATGGGTCCTGGGTTCGAATCCCAGCGGGATCACAAAAAACCAAATTCTTATCGGGATTTGGTTTTTTTTTCATATAGAGTAATACACATTTAAGATATGGATCCTGGACGGTCGGCCGCTGCCGTTCGAATCCCAGCGGGATCACAAAAGGCACACGAAAGTGTGCCTTTCTTGTTTAAAATGCATTGATTTTCAGCACAGTTAACAAAAAAGAAGGTTATTCTGGATCAAGATAAATCAAACCATTCGGTCACCAATTGGATTTTGTAAATTAGGTGACCGAATGAATGTTTGATTGCGGCGATTTGATTTAAGATTCTCCCGGAACATCTGTCGTTTTGGGGCTTCACATACTTTTGGACGACCTTTTAGCATTCACTCCCAATTAAAATACTAAATCATCGTGAAAAAACTTTCAGTGTCGTAATAAGGACGCCTGCTCATTTTAATGCTGCCTCCGTTTTGGTTAAAAACTTATTGACCGCGTCCTTAATATTAACCCCCGACCTTTCAGCCAGAATAATCAGCCACCAGATATTCTCACCCAGTTTATGCTCCAGTTCCGGCTCAGCACCAGCTTTGGGCCAGCGTTGCTGTTGCGACATAATGTTCCGTCCCACCAGTCCTGCATCGGTAAGATAGGCCAAGGCATCTTCTTCCACTGTCCATTCACTTCCATGATGTAACATTTCCAGCTCGTGGTACTTTTTTCTGATTGTTACGGAGCGATTAATGATCTCGTCAAAATTTTCTTTGTCCATGACTATGTCTTTTTATTTTAGTGGATCAGGTCAGCTTTCACAAACGCTATTTTACCGTCGCTAAATTTGAAATTAAATGTTCCTCCGATTTTACCCTCCGGAAAATTGCCTGTGAATTGTACTTGAAGATTTGCACTTTCTTCATCCGTTATTGTTAGATCAACTTGTTTGGTATGGGTATGGTAGCCGATGAAATAATCATCAAAATATTCCTTAATACCACTATGCCCCTCAAACTTTCTGCCTACTGATGGATCATCCAGGGTAGCATCCGGTAAATAAAATTCAAGGTATCTTTCTGTGTCGAACGAATTGCTTACAGCAATCCATTCCTTAATAAATGTAGGTATGTTCATCCGTTTTATCTTTTAATTTAAAAGGCTCTGGTTTTTTGAAATCGATCTGATTACAAAGATCAACTAACACATATTGATAAGCTTAGTCAAAACGGAACTTTTCGTTGCCGTTTTGACTAAGCTTTTAATCGTTCAGCAGTACCGCTCAAAAATTCCTTTTGATAATGAATGTATCCAGGTTTTAATAAACCGAATTCCTGAGAGCCCCGGTAGATGAATTACCTCACCAAGGCAACTCGGGGTTGGCCCGAAAAATTTGCCTGGTATACTGCCCCCTATCCAAACTACGAACGCCCATCCATACCTGAAATCCTTTTTGCAGCCAATAATTATGCTGTTGCCGGCCTATGTCATTATTTTCGATCATGTTGGGATCTATGATATTGGGGTTAGTCCACATTTTCGGGTTTTTCTTTTGCCGTGAAGTAATTTTTGTATTCTTCGGTTATATTCATTATTCTAAAACATTTGTTTCAGATTTATTCAAAAAAAATGACAGACTTATCTGCTCGACCAGGTATGCTGCCATTTTCTTGATACGTGTCCTATCCTTGTGGATGATAAACGACTCATGCCAACCTGTAAAATGGTTGATGATATAGTCCGCTAACATGGCTGAGTTCTGGCTTACCTTGATTTCTCCTTTCTCTATCGCTCTTTCCACTAAACCGTTCAAGAGGTTATAAGTAAAATCATTATCCGCTTTTATGATCTGTTTAAGCTACTTCAAAGGTCGTTTTAATGGCCAGGCAACTATCGGGTTCATTTGTAATGGCATAACTTTAAACAAGACGGGGTTAAAATATCTCGCTAGTTCAGCAGGCTTTTTTTATAGTCCGAGGGAGAAAAGGTGGTTTTGCTTTTAAATAGTTTACTGAATGACTGCGGATGCTCAAATCCTAAATGATAGGCAATTTCAGCGCTGGTCAGCTCATCTTTGGCAAGATACTCTTTCGCTTTTTCTATCACTTTTTCGTGGATGAACTGTTGTGTGTTCAATCCAACAAGATTTCGAAGCAGATCGCTCAGGTAGCGCGGCGTCACATTTAGTTTTTTTGCCATAGCATTAACCGTAGGCAATCCTTTCAGCAATGACTTGTCTTCATTAAAATAGTCTTCCAATTGCTGTTCCAGCCTTGCAAGAAGGTCATTGTTCACGGCCTTTCTGGTCAGAAACTGGCGGTCATAAAAACGGTTGGCATAATTGAGGAGCACTTCAATTTGTGAAATGATCACATCCTGGCTGAATTTATCGATACGCTCGCTGAGCTCATCCTGAATGAAACTATATATGCTCAGGATCGTTGTTTTTTCCCTTTCAGAAAGGTACAAGGCCTCTGCCGCAGAATAACTGAAATATCCATATTGCCTGATGCTCGAATTAAGGGTATAGGATCTGAGAAAATCCGGGTGAAAATGGAGTGTCATACCGTCGTAATTCGCCTCCTCGTCCTGCATCTTCAATAACTGCCCCGGAGCGATGAATGACATTCCTCCTTCTTCAAAATCGTAGTATCCCTGTCCGTATTTCAGTTTCCCGGAAAAACTGGTTTTAAAAGAGATTTTATAGAAATTCAGGATAATACCATGCTCGAAATCTCTGGGGTCAAAATGCGCTTCTCCATAATTCATTATGCTGATCAGTGGATGAGACGGAGCAGGCTGTCCCATTGCTTTATGCAGTTGGGATAGGGAGTTGAATATGACCGGATGTTTTTTCATCATTACAAATTTAAGCAATTCATAGAATCCATTCCCGTCTCATCCTACAAATGACTGGACAGGAATGGATATATGGTTTAAAATAAAAACTGAGCGCGAATTTTTTGGAATTGGCCCTCCGGAGTTAGTTCCAGGCGTTCTTTATATAAACCGTTAGCATCATTACCGGCGATATACCTGAGCTGAGCTTTTCCATCGGTGGCTGCATCATAAATGATCCTGGCTACGTCCTCAGCCTTTGTGTAATCGGCAATTCGCTCCTCGCTGTAACCCTCACTTACTTTAGCTACCAATTGGCTGTATGAGTCATGCATACCTCCCTGCATTGATCTTCCTGCAAAGTCTGTCTGCATACCTCCCGGGGCAACCACTTTCACTTTGATTCCGAATTGAGCCAGTTCATAAGCCAGACCTTCTGAAAAGCCGTCTACTGCAAACTTGGTGGCATTATAGATAGAACAGGTGGGATATCCCAACAGCCCAAATGTACTGGTGATATTGATAAACGTACCGCTTTTCCTTTCCCGAAAATAGGGAATGAATGCCCTTGTTATACCGATTACACCGAATATATTGGTCTGAACCTGCGCCTGGATCTGTTCATCGCTAAACGCTTCCAATGGTCCGATCAAGCCATAACCGGCATTATTCAGGACCACATCGACGGAATGATATTTCAAAATCTCGGATACAGTATTTTGAATTTTTGCTGTATCCATAACATCCAGTTCCAATACCGTTATATTGGCAAGTGCTTTCAATTCGTTTTCCTTTTCAGGTTTTCGCATCGTTGCGATTACATGCCAGCCTTTTGCCTGAAAAAATTTTGCTGTTGCTTTGCCTAACCCGGATGAAGCTCCGGTAATAAAAATTGTCTTTTGCATACGTTCTGTTTTAATGTTACGATGCAAAATTGGGTATTACATAATACCGGAAATTAATCTAAAACGAGATATTGTAAGCCAAAATGACGGTATGGCTTTATGTATTCAGTGATTGAATCAAACGCCATTGCCGTTTTGAAATATCCTGAAAGAGTTTCCAAGGTCTTGCTGGCGGCCAGAAATCATTCAACGGATCAAAACGCCGTTTGGGAGTAGCTTACAGCAAAACGGAGAACTTGACTGAATCTTGGTAAACATATAGTTAATAGCCAGTTTGCAGTTAAGTAAAAAATGACGCTAGTGAAATGTCAGCCTGAGCTTTCCGACCGCCGATGCGCCGGCCGGCCGGTGCCGTCGAAGACCGATACATAATATAAGTTATTGTCCAACAAGTATTTGCAAACAATATATTTCCGGAAACAGCTAGTACCCAGGCCCAAATTTAAAGACAAACCGAAGGTGCTTTGAACGCCATCGTCTATGCGGACACGAACAAGATACCTGGCTGCACGCCGCTTTGCGTCAATTCCAATGAATTGATCAACCTCCTGCAACTGGCCATGCAGACCGGACTGGACCTATAAGGAATCCATGCTTGCTTGCACAAAGCCTCAAATCCACAGCATGCCAGCGCATGCACCAACTCAACTGTCTGCTGACAATCTGGTTTCTTCCTTTTCGCCTGCATCCTCTTTTTAAAATCTCATGCCAATGATTGTGTAATTGTATGTATTCACACGGTGCGGTAGGAACTATCCTTTGTGCTGTGCTTTTAAAATACCAGTTTTGCGCCTGGTGCATAGTTAAATAAAAAGAATTCATATTGTAAGCAAAATTTCTCAACTGTGACCTATATCTTCACAGGACCATTTGAAAGACGCAACCAAACTACCCATAAAAGCATCAAGCAAGAAAACTATATCCATGCCACAAAAATCCACTCCCTTGTCAAGTAACAAAATCTCACGAATTATACTCGCCATATTCGCAACCTTCATCGGATTGTATCCCTTGTTCTATTTTTTTCAGGACAACTTTGGGCTATTGGGCAATAAAAACAGTGCGTTATTGGCCAGCACGATATGGAGCTCGGCTTTCTACATGCACATTACTTCCGGCGGGCTTGCCTTGCTGGTCGGCTGGGTTCAGTTTAGTCAAAAGATCAGAATATCTGCTCCTGCCACGCACCGTAATCTTGGGAAACTGTATATCTTACTTGCTCTTTGCAGTTCGGTCTCTGCGGCCTATCTGGCGTTTCATGCAGACGGCGGCGTGATCGCCGCAACAGGATTTCTTTGTCTTGCCATTGTCTGGTTTACCAGCACCTTCATGGGATACACCAGCATTGTAAAAGGGCGGGTTACTCAGCACCAGCAATTCATGATTTTTAGCTACGCCGCCTGTTTTGCTGCCGTAACGCTGCGCCTGTGGCTGCCACTGCTGGTTGTCATTTACGGGAATTTTATTAAAGCTTATGTTCTTGTGGCGTGGCTGTGCTGGCTCCCGAATATGTTTGTTGCGTATTGGTTAACCCGAAATATGAATAAATCTGAGAACCAGCTTGTTTGAGGTACTTGCGGGATAAATGCAGAATTCATTGTTTATCGGGGTTGCAGACTTCCCATGGGTTTCTAAACTTTCTCAAGATGCCACCTCTCAAATCATATCAAAGTCAGGCACAGTCTTGCTGACGAACGACAGTTTTTCCTTTTTCAACGACAGTTTCGTTTGATTCGATGAATAACAACTGGCACGGGAAATCAGAAAATGTAGGTTTACATCATCAAAAATTCAAATCTAAACATCATGGAAATTCTGCAAACTCCTGAAAATGCTTTGTCACATTCAACGGTGACCGCTATCATTAACGCCCCTATCGAGAAAGTTAATATTGCAGACTGGCTGTTAAACCTGCCGGATGCAGAATATCAGCGCTGTTCAACACAGCATATTGGCGCCGGTATATCCAGCACTTACGATGGGCAACCTGTATCGATCAATGTCGAAACGATCGGTGAAGCTTTAATGGTACAGCATTATGTTGCTACCATTCATCGCCCAGACTACTGCCGTATGTTATCCATTTCAGATTCCATAACTCAAAACGGCCGTACCAAGGTACAGGTTTTGTGGGAGCTAAAAGTGACCAGGATTGACGATCAAACTTGTCTTTATACCAACGAGATCCACGCGACTGCAACACCGGAAATGTTTGCGTATCTGAAAGAACATGGAGTTAATCTTGAAGGGGCAGCGGCTGCAAGACAAGCGGCTTCCGATGCGCACAACCATGAGGAAACCCCTAACTTTGCTAAAAGTATTGAAAACAAAGCATTAACCGGAAAATACAATCAACCGTTCTGAAGAGCACTTATCAGGATGTGAGTGCCACTCAAACGCTGTTATTTCGTAAAAAAAGGATTCTCCTTATCTCTGGAGAATCCTTTTTTTGGGTTTTAGCTATTTCATATCCATGTAACTTCTCATTATTCACCTGTATTTCTTCCATAATCCGGTTTCATCGATTCGATGTATTCCAGACTTTCCAGATCATTGGCTTCCAGCGAAACGGATTTGATCGAGGCTTTCTGCTGACCCCATGCAAAAACAAGCGGAAGAATAAAAAGCGCCGCAAAAGTAGAGGCGATCAATCCACCCACGACGGCCCTGCCCAAAGGTGAAGACTGATCCCCGGCCTCACCAAGTCCGCTAGCCATCGGAAGCATACCCACTACCATGGCAAGTGAGGTCATCACGATGGGCCGCATACGCAGCGACGCAGCTTCTTTCGCAGAAGCCAGTGCATTGCCATTCACCAGCCTCAATTGTTCGGCATTTGTGATCAGCAACACAGCATTTGAAATGGATACCCCTACCGACATAATGATCCCCATGTACGATTGGAGATTAAGTGTGGACCCTGTCAAAATCAGCAAAAGCAATGCTCCCAGTATTACAGCCGGCACTGTTGCCAGAATAATTGCTGATACTCTGAACGACTGGAAATTCGCGGCCAGCATCAGAAAAATTACGACGATAGCCACCATTAACCCGTTTTGCAAGCTGCTTAACGTATCTGTAAGCGTTGCACTCATGCCAATTTGTTCTATCGTAATTCCCCTTGGCAACTCCCCCAGCGATGCAATCGCCTTCTGAACATCCGTGGTAGCTGCGCCAAGGTCCTTATTGTTAAGATTGGCCGTAACGGTTAAAATCGGCAGCGCTCCCAGATTATCGTTTTCACCATAAGTGGTGTCAGGCAGAATCGTTGCGACGTCGCTGAGCACTGGGCGGATGTTGTTTTTCAATATCGGAATTTCTCCGATTGCCGTCAGACTGTTCATCTGGTTTTCAGGAATCTGAACCTGAACACTATAACTTAATCCACTTTTTTCATCAACCCAGATATTTTTATCCGTGTAGCGCGAAGATGAAGTCGATGCGATCAGCGAACGTGATACGTCTGTAATATCAGCACCCAATTGTGCAGCGCGAACGCGATCCACCTCAATATTGATCGCAGGATACTTATTGGACTGCCCAAGCTGAACATCCCGGATGTAATCTATTTTGTTAAGCTCTCCCATCAGCTTGTGCGCATACTGTTCATTCAGTTTTTTATTTCTTCCGGCAAAACGGATTTCCACCGGCGTCGGGGATCCCTGGCTTAGTATTTTGTCGGTCAGCTCCATGGGTTCAAAAGAAAGATGTACATCAGGCATGGAGCTACGGACACTCTGCCTGATTTTTTCTTTAAGTTCTTCCAGATTTGTTTTGAATTCTTCACTTAACGCAACCTGTAAAACGGCTTCCTGCGGACCAGCCATCCATAAATAAATCGGGTTGGAAGAAAACAGTGACGGATGTTGCCCGACATAAGCAGAAGTAACCGAAATATTCTCCTTACCCACAATATTTTTAATTATCTGAATCGTGGCGAGCGTTTTTTCTTCCGTTCTTTCAATACGCGTCCCTTCGGCGGCTCTGAGCCTCACCTGAAACTGATTTCCATTTACTTTTGGTAAAACATCTTTCCCGATAAAGGATAATAAAAAGACTATCAAAGCGATGGTTGCTACCAGATAAGTCACAACGACCGGTTTTCGGTAAGGCAATATGCGATCGATAAATTTCAGGAATCGCAGTCGCAATTTTTCAAAACGAGATAACTTTTCGGCAGGTGCATCATGCGGTTTGGCCTTATGTCCTTTCATGATCCAGTTGGCCATCACAGGCACAAAGGTTTGAGAAAGAAAATAAGATACAATCATACTGAAACCGATCGCAAGAGCCAGCGGGAGAAACAGCGAACCGGGAATTCCACCCATGGTAAATGCAGGCGCAAATACCGCTAAAATACAAAACAGGATCAGCAGTTTCGGAAAGGCAATTTCCCGGCAGGCATCCCAGATCGCAAGCCGTTTGGGCTTGCCCATGTCAAGATGCTGGTGAATATTTTCAATGGTCACCGTACTTTCATCAACCAGAATTCCAATCGCAAGAGCCAGCCCGCTCAGCGTCATAATATTGATTGTTTGTCCAAAAAGGTTCAGAAATAATACACCTGCAATGATTGATGTCGGAATGGTTAAAATCACGATCAGTGCTCCCCGGATATCACCCAAAAACAGCAACACCATTAGACCTGTGAGGATTGCGCCCAAAGCCCCTTCGGTGATAAGACTTTTAACAGCGTTAATTACGTAAACTGACTGGTCAAATTCGTAGGTTAGCTTCACATCTTCCGGGAGTTGCGCCTGCATTTTGGGAAGTGCATTTTTTAACTTCTGAACCACCTCCCAGGTAGATGCATCCGCGCTTTTAGCAATGCTTAAATAAACCGAACGTTTTCCATTGACCAGTCCATAACCAACTGTTATATCGGCCGCGTCCTCCACGGTAGCAACATCGTGTGAGTACAAATTTTGTACGCCGCCTTTGAAAAGAGGAATATTGGCAAAATCCTTGATATTATGCAAGGTAGTATTCGTCGGCGTAATGTAATTCTTATCCCCTATCCTGACATTTCCCGAAGGAGCCGTCTGGTTATTTACCCGAATAGCTTCCACGAGCTGGTCCGGTGTCATGTTATGCGATCTCAACAAAGCCGGATCCGCTTTGATTACCACCGTCCTGATATTCCCCCCAAATGGCGGTGCTGAAACTAACCCCGGAATAGTGGTAAAGGAGGAACGAACGTAGGTATTCGCCAGATCCAGCAGCTCATTATTTCCACGCTTGTCACTACTTACGATCAACTCTCCTACCGGCAAAGTTGACGCATCGAAACGGATAATAAACGGAGGCTGCGAGCCACTTGGAAAAATGGCCTGAGCGCGGTTACAGGCCGTACTTACTTCAGCAGCAGCCTGCGCCATATTCGTTCCCGGATAAAAATTCACCTTCATCAGCGTCAACCCCTGAACGTTTTTTGTCTCGATACTTTTGATCCCGTTTACATACAGAAGAAGATTGATGTATGGTTTGGCAAAAAATGTTTCCATCTGATTCGGTGTATAACCTCCGAACGGGTGAGAAATATATAAAACCGGCATATCCAGTTTCGGGAAAATATCAATCTTGATGTTCCTGAGCGAATTGATCCCGAAAAAAAGCAATGTGGCTACCAATACCATAATGGTAATGGGTTTTCTTAGCGCTAAAAGAATTAAATTCATGAATAAAGAAGTAAACAGGAGTATGTACTTTGTAAAAAAAGAAAAAGGAGTGTTAAATCTGTGTTGATAAACAGCTTTAACAGGTTAACGAAAACTGGTTAACTAGGTATCAGACAGTAGTTTTCCTGCTATTTTCCTGGCGTTTTCAAGCGCATCCGAACTTTTATATATCGCCCCGGTCACGGCTGCGCCTTCGAGTAACAGATACAAGGTATCGGCAAGCATTTCCATGGGCATGAGCCGATTTGGCATATTCCGCTCCTTTAACCTGTCCAGAATAAATAAGCGAAAACGGTCTTTCTGATGTGTCACAGCCTTGAAAACCGCTGCATCATCTTTGGGAACCTCGGAGCTAATCTTGATAAACTGACATCCGGCAAAATTCAATTTGAGCTGTCGCGCCATCCGGAAATCAAAAAGTGCCAGTATTTTTTCTTGCGGATCTATAATCGGAGACAGAAAGTGAGTCATTTCCCCAAACCAATTATCCTCTGCTTCTTTAAGATAGGCAAGCAACAGATCGGTTTTAGAATCAAAATGATTATACAGTGAACCTCTCGCAATACCAGCCTCTTCGATAATCTGGTTAATCCCGGTTAAATTGTATCCCTGCTCATAAAACAACCTTGATGCTACATCAAGAATTCTTTCTCTAACGGCTGATTTTTTCATCAGGATAAAACTAATATATAAATTTTAGGTAGACAAGTCTATCTATTTTTACGGCATTAAATTTTAATTAAAATATTCAATGGCAGTGTAACTTGCTGAGGTTGAATCCTAGCACACAATACTTTCAATCAGTCTTTGCGAACAAGAAAAACGATTGATTTTATTTTTTCTACAATCTCGTTATGCAGTATTTTTCTCTAAAAATATTTCCAGACCTCTTATATACCCTTTAAGATTTTTCTGTTTAAAGTCTATGTTTCGGAACTTCTTTTGTAACCATAAGATATTCCTATTATATTGAACCTGAATCAGAAATACCTTAAGAATATAATTTGTACAATACTATTACAAATCAGATTGTGCAATTATATTTGTTTAGTAAATCCCTATGAATTTCCTCAACCGTTAAGCTCTTTATGTACAATCTTTTGATTTTAGAAAGTGAATCGATTTTTAAAATTGGAATCTCCAATCGATTAGAAAGAGAAAATAAAAACATCAATATTGAGACCGCTGAAAGTATCAGCAAGGTTTTTCAAAAATCACTTTTTCTGGCCAAAGAACAGAAAGACTGTTATGATCTTTTTATTATTTCAGTCAACAAGCAGGAAGAGCACGTAATTTCTTTCATTCAATATGTTATCCGCAACAAGCCCGAACTTCCGATTCTGCTTTTTTCGTATGAAAGCAACGACTGGCTGCTAAAACAAGGGATTAATTGTAAAGAAGGCCAGGGACGTTATATCAAAAAAGTCAACAACTGGTTTGATATCCAGCAGGAAGTAAAAAGACTCTTCAACGATCCTGTGGTACTTTCTTCGACACCCACGATTGAGATCAGCAGCGACTTCACGCTGTTGAGCCGGCGAGTGAATGAATAAATCAGGAAAATAGATAGAAAGCTATTTTTCTTCATGCTGCCTAAATAGAAAACGACGGATCAATAAATCGATCCGTCGTCCTTTTTGTTTAAGCAAAAAGGTTTTTTAAAATTATTTCTTCCCGGTTAATTGCAAATCTTTTCCGGCAATATCTTCCCAGCGGTATAAATGAAAGGTCTTGTTGTCGCTCATCGCCACAAACAGACCATGTTGAAAATCAGAATTTAATGGCACCGATATTATTTCAGATCCATCGCTGTGATTTGCTTTAACTTTTACCGTTTTAACTAAATCATGCTGATTCGGGTTTTTACCATTTCCTTCTCTGGTGAAAATCTGAAATTGATTCGCCCCCTGATCGGAAACCAGAATATAACCCGTACTATCAGTTACCTGATATATGGAAATTCCCTCGTGATCTTCCGTAAACCCGCTGGTAGCAAAAAGCGCCAGTTCTTTTTCTCCTTTTTCAGGATCCGCGTAGTATTTCCGAACGCCTTTTCCTTCATCCGAATAATAGACATAACCCAGCTTATCGTCAACGGCGATGGATTCTATTTCTTTCAACCCGCTGTAATTACCAAATTTCCGTACCAAACCCGCTTTCACTTGCCCTGAGCCGTTATCTTCCAGGAGATATTGCCATAGATAAGTACCGTCAGTCGGCCCGGATTTGCGTCCGGCCACTGCATATATTTTACCGGATTTGTTTTTGTAAAGCGCAACGCCCATCAAATCCCTGGAACCCTCTGCGGTCTCTCCCTGAAATATTTCAATTCCACCGCCGTCCACAGGCTTCATATCCGGCAATGAAAAAATCCGTAGCTTGTGCGTGAAACGTTCACTCACAACCGCAATATCCGTCGGTTTTCCGTTCAGCATCAAACCATAGGCGATATCGACATTATTAGGTCTTTTAAGGCCCGAGATAACTTTGCTCTTTTGTACTTTTCCTTTAAGGTCAAACACGTACAAACCACCTTCCTGATCTTTGTCCGTGCCGATAATCAGACTGGCGGCAGGATCTTGCGGATTTACCCAAACGGCAGGATCATCTGAATCGTGGGCTACTGAATCCGTAACAAAAAGAGGTTCTATAATCTGCACTGAATCTTTACCCGAAGATTCAGCGACTTGCTTTTTATCCTGGCAAGACAAAAACAGGATACTTAAAGCGCTCAATGAGCTAATCAGTTGTTTCACAGCAATAATTAAATTGGATCAGAAAATAACGCCTGGAATTATGAATAATCCCGGGCGTTGAAAGTATTATTTTGTGCCAAACGCACCAATGTAATTAGCTGGCGCCGGAGATTTGTACGTAACGCCGTTAACCACGATTCCGTTGGCGAACAGACGAGTGAAATCTGTTTTTCCTTTTGCCAGCGCAGGAGAGCCTGCCTGCAAGTGGAAATCCCAGCTTGTATTGAAAGTTGCGTTTTGTACGTCCGTTGTCAAAGGATAATTGACAAATTTCGGATCATTTTCAGCCGCTTTTGCAGAAATAATATCATTTACACCTTTAACGATCTCCGTCGAAGGCTGGAACTGATCGGTAGTCGTCTGGTCATATCCATAGTAAAAAGTGTTACTTACAACCGAACGATTATCCTCAGGATTTCCCTTATCTCTTTTAATTCCGTAACGGTCATTGGCAAGCAGGTTGTTATACAAATCCGCACGTACCGTTTTTTCCAGCCAAACCGACCCGCCTTTGGTGGTTGGTCTTCTCCAGCCGGCATTGATGATCGTATTGTTATACCCAACCACATATGCCTGCGTCGGACGGTCACCGGAATTCGACAGCTTCAACGCATTGGTATTGGGGCTGTACACGACATTGAAAGCAACATCCGCCTGAACACCCGATTTGATATTGATCGCATCGCCGCCGGATACACCCGTTGTATAGAAATAATTATTTGCGATAATTACCTGACCACCTTCGATATAAAATCCGTCCTCATTGAAGTTTCTGATGACGCTGTTGCTCACGACCAGTTTTCCTGTAAGGTTCGAATAATAAAGCACAGGCACATGCTCACCTGCCACAGCTTTATAAAAACCTGCTTTTACGGATGGGGATTCCTCCGTTGTTACCGCTCCTCCGTATTCCAGAATCGTGTTGCTTAATACCAGCTCGCTGGATTTTGGCCCGGCAATAAGTCCGCCCCATAAATTACCAAACTGATTTTTAGTCGTCTTCCAGGCATCAGGTACGGTAAATTTCACAGGCAACTCGGCAGTACCCAGGCTATACAAATTCCCTCTGATCAGGAGCTCAGGTTTTACAACCGAGTCACTGAACAAAACCGTAACACCTTCTTCAATGGTCAGCGATTTACCTTCCGGGATCTGAATGTGCCCCGTAATTTTATAAGTCCCGCCTTTTGTCCACACACCTGAAACTTCACCGGATACCGATTCTTTAATCACAGGCGCTTCTTCAACCGGTGCTGGGTCCGATTTTTTATCGTCGCAGCCAGACAGAGCGAAAAGTGCCAAAGCAGCACAGGCAAGTAGATTTTTCATTTTTAGATCAAACATTGGATAAAATTGATTTAGATAAATATTGTTTTAGAACTTGTAGCGAATGCCAATCAGATAAGAGCGCTGGTAATAATCACGGCGAATCAAAGTCCTTTTCAGACTGGTTTGTTCCGGCATTCCTGCATTTGCAGCACTTGCGTTTTTCATGTAAACTTCCATCGGGGTATTGAGCAAATTGTTTGCTTTTGCAAAGATTCCCAGGCCGTTGGAAAATGTCTTTTCGACAGAAGCGTCAAGCTGAACAAAACCTTTTTGCCACAAATCGTTGTCAAGAAACTGAGAAACTGTGTTGATCCGATCGCCTGTATAACCTCCCGCCAGTTGCCCGTCGATACCTTTTTTTGCATTTTTATAAAGAAGTGAAAGATTCGCAACATGTGCAGACTGCCCGTATAACGGCCTGGTTTGTTCCACATTGATGGTTGCAATATCTCCGCTTTCGTTTCGGATACGTCTGGATTTTGGTGTGGTAATTTCCGAATGCGTGTAGGTATAATTGGCTTTCACACCAAACGTTTTAAAATACCGGATGTAATCAAGTTCAATTCCATAATTATTGGCGTTTCCAAAATTTCCCGGCGCATAATAAATATCCTGACCACGAACCGCGTCGCGCTGCAGGGTATATTCGATCGGATCTTTAATGTGTTTATAAAAAAGTCCCGCCATAAACTGGTCCGATGAATTTGGAAAAAGCTCATAACGAAGGTCGATGTTATCGGCTATTGCTCTTCTCAAATCCGCGTTTCCGCGCTCCTGATACTCTTCCTGCACAATACGATACGGTACAATTTCAAAAAAACCAGGTCTGTTTATTGAGCGGAAATACGAAGCCCGGAGATTTACGTTTTCCTGCGTTTTGTATTTTAGATGAAGACTTGGAAGAAAATCGGTATACAACTGGCTGCCTTCCGGACGGTCCTCTCCTATCGGAAAGCGCATGTTATATCCCTGATCGGTCGCCTCTATACGAACACCACCCAATACTTCAAAACGCTTGGATTCCGCCTTGAATTGCAGATAACCAGCCTTGATCTGCTCCGATGCGTCATAATTCAGCGCCGTTGCCACAGCTCCTCTCGGATTCTGGATCGTCCATTTAATTTGGGAATATTCTGTAAAATCGACTCCATAAAGTGCAAACGGATTGCTTGGGCGCAATTGGTAATTGTTGTAAAAATTCGTACGCTTTTTATCTCTGTACAACCCTCCTGCTGTGTATTCGAGCTGCATGTTTCCAAGCATCTGTGCATAGGTAAAATTCAGATAGGCCGATATATCGCGGTCCGAATTATGCTCCCATCTTCTTGATGCATCCTCCACAGTCGTTTTCTTTTCAACAAAATTTTCACGTACCCCAAGCAACGGAACTGTAACATTATCAGGCACTTCGTTAGTAGCTTTGGAATACACAGCAGACCATTGCATGCCGAATTTCTCTGTTAACTGATGTTTTCCCTGCAACGTGCTGTTCAAAATCTGCTGACGTGTTAACCTTGAACGCGTCGAATAACCCAACGTAGCATTTCCCCGTACCGGATCGTAGCCACCTATCGTCAGCTGAGTAGACTTCACGTCTCTAACCTGCACGTTCGTCAGATTCATGAAGGCGTTGTAAAACTGAATCTTATGTTTTTCGTTAAAACGATAATCCATTTTTGCATGTAATCCGTAGCGTGTCTGCTGCTCCGAATACTGGCGTTCGTTCATTTTTGTAAGCGTTTCTCCGCGCAGGGTATCCACCGTTTCGGAGTCAAAAAACAAACTATTGCTTCCCCGGTAGGTATTCTGATAGCTTCCCGCCAGAAGTACGCCCAGCTTATTGTTCAGGTAACGATTTCCTATCGCCAGACTTCCAAGTAAATTCGGTAATGGTGCCTTGGATGAATAATCAACAGCTGCTTTGGAAAAATCCGCTGGCGTAGCATTATACTGGTTTCCTTTTATTTCATAAGGTGATTTGGACTGGATATTTTTGTGATCATATCCCATGAAATCCCTCTGCATGAAAAGCTCGTTATACCCAGTGGAAATATTGGCTGAAAAAGTAAACCGGTCCGGCGCGTCTTTCATCACCATATTCACGGCACCACCAATGGCATCGCCTTCCATGGCCGGTGTTAACGCTTTGTAAACTTCCAGCCTGTCCAGCAGATCAGACGGGAAAATGTCCAGCGGAACATAACGGTATTTATTATCCGGACTCGGGATTTTCACACCGTTCACCAGCGTGTAGTTATACCTCTTGTCCATTCCTCTCAATATCGCATATTGGCCGTCTCCGTTGCTGTTGCGTTCCAGCGTGACGCCCGATACCCGTTGAATCACATTCGCAACAGTGAGGTCAGGAGATATCTGGATCGTTTTCCCGGAAACAATATTCATGACCTGGCTGGCATTTCGTTCCATAGAACGGGCCGTTTGATCAGTTGCTCCGTCGCGTTTTCCAAGAACAAAAACTTCATTCAGTTTGCTTTCAGCCGCAGTTTCAAGGAGCAAATCCAACTGAATAGTTTCGTCATCCGCAATCGCAAATTCCTTCTGGATTGTGGTATAGGAAATGTGCCGGACAATTAATTTATAAGATCCTTTTTTTAGATTACGGATCACAAAGGCCCCGTCCAGTCCGGATACATCCTGATGATTTGTACCTTCCAGCATGACCACAACACCCAGTGCAGGTTCACCGCTTCCGGCTTCTTTTAATTTTCCTTTTAACGTTCCTGCCAACACACAGGAAGAAGCCATAACCAGGGCCGCCAGACTTACAAAAAATCTATAAACCATTTTTCAAATTCGCATCGGTTAAAGTAATCAAGGCAAAATTTTTCTGCCTTTTAAAACAACGATACGAAGGTGAGGAAAGAAATGTCCGGTATCCAAATTGCCACCGTTAACAAAAAGGCAGCAGCGTTACATCGGGCGTTACAAGAAGGCAACAGTAACCTAATTTTCAATATAAATAACTATATATCAATCATTTACACTAAACACAAAAGCCATTATCTTTATGTTATGTTAGTATTAACTTAATGTTAAGCCGGTTAAATGGACTGGATGTAAGTGGAAAGGTTATCGCCTTGCGGCAGGTTTAATTTCTTTCTCAACCGGTGGCGCATCACCCGAAGGCTATCCTGCGACACGCCTAAAAGTGTAGAAATATCAGCAGAGGTAAGGTTCATTTTAATCAACGCTACCAGGCGCAGATCATTGGAAGTAAGCGACTCCGATTGCAGCTGCAGCCGGTCGAAAAAAGATTGGTGAACCTGCTCAAATATGCCCCGAAATTCTTCCCAGTGCTGATCGTCGTTCAAACCCTCGCTGATCTGCTGCGAAAGTTCTCTGATCTGTTTTTTCTGGTCGCGCTTATCTTCCCTGGCCAGGGCTTCCAGCTGAGCTTGCAGATCTTCCAGCTGCTGGTTTTTCCGGATCACATGCAGCGTATAACTGCTCAGCTCTTTGGTTTTTATTTCCAGCTCCTGTTTAAGATTTTCTTCTTCCAGTTTTTTATTTTTCAGCTCAGCCTCCATCAGCTGATTCTGCGTTTCGTACACCTGCCTGTTCTGTGCGCTCAGCTTTTGTTCATTCCTGATTTTCAGTCGCTGCCGGCTTATGATCAATCCGGCGATGAGGATGATCAGTATTATGACCACACCAGTTGAAATCGTAATAAGCAGATCCGTTTTCCGTGCGTGGGTCAACCCTTCAATTTCCTTGTCTTTCTTGTCAATTTCATACAGCGTTTGCAGCAGCGCAAGCTGTTTGTTACTCTCTTCGGAATAAATATCGTTCAGATATTTTCGGCTGAGCGACAAATAATAGAATGCACTGTCGTTTTTATTGATAAAATTATAACCCTTTGCTATATCATTGTAAGCACCCGAAAGCTGATAATATTCACCTTTTTTCTGCGCCATAGCAAGCGCCTTCATGCTATAAACCAGCCCTTCCCTATACCGGCCCGTTTTACGAAAAACATCTCCCAGGTTATTCAAAACCTCGATCTGCGCCTGCTGATTACCCTGTTCCTTATTGAGGAAATAAGCTTTGTTAAAATAAAAAAAGGCAGAATCATAACGTTCCTGATCTTCATAAATGCTGCCGATGTTTTCATAGATTTTGGCCGCTCCCTCTTTTTGATTGATGCGCTGGTAAGCCTGCAAAGCCTTTTTCTGGAAATAAAATGCGCTATCGTAAAGCTGACGTTTTTCATATAAAAAGCCAATTCTGCCATAAATCTCCGCTTTCCCCGATTCGTCTTTCAACTTTTCATAATGCCCCAGTGCTTCTTCGTATTGTTTTCTCGCCAGTATTGTTTGTTTGCTGCGGTAATACAACTCACCAAGTAACCCCAGATTTTCGGCCAGTAATTTTTCCTGATTAAGATTCCTGAAAATTTTATCCGCCTGCAAAAGATAGTCGAGCGACTGCGGATAATGCCCCGATGAAAACAGCAGCCTTCCCATCTGGTTCAGATATTGAGCCGCTTTTATCTCCTCATCGCTTTTAATAGCGGCGTTGTAATTTTCTTTTAAAACCAATAGAACAGAATCCGGCCGCGTAAAATCGCTTCTGATCTGCTCCCCTTTTTCTTTGGCATTGATATCCTGATCTGTCGGTTGTGCAAAGGAAACGGTGCAAAAGATTACACTTTGCAGAACAATGCAGATCCGGAAAATAATTTTATCGTGCTTTTTGATGTCTTTCGTCGTAAAGTAATTCATAACAAAGTTAACCCATGATCGAATTTACGTGCAAGTAAGCCAAAATACAGTTCAGAAAATATCTGCGCCTGTTACCTTCCTTTTATTTTTCCAAATCCAAGATGAGGTTTTAACATATCAGATCTTCATAGCGAAGTAATAACGGCCAAACAATATTACTTACATTTATGGGCTCAATTTTACGCTTTTTACTATGTTATCTTTAAACAAAATCTTTTTCCTGACTCTTTTTACAAAGGTTATTTTAATCATTTCTGCCGATGCGCAAACCGTAACGGAGATTAAAAAATATCAGGTTTCAGAAGCGAAACAGGCTGTTGCGGTGGATGAAAAGTTTTTTTACGTAATTAACAACAGTACCATTTCCAAACACAATAAAAGCGACGGAAAACTGACCGGAAGCTGGGACGGCACAAAGGATGGTATCAAACATTTGAATAGCGGCGTTATAATCAAAGGAAAATTATATTGCGCCAACTCCAATTACCCCGAAATACCGATGGCCAGTTCGGTTGAAATTTTTGATGTTAATACCCTGCAACATATTGGAAATCATAGTTTTGGTATCGCACAACACGGTTCATTAACCTGGATTGATCAAAAAGACGGTTACTGGTGGATCGGATTTGCGCATTACGGCGGAAAAGAATCCAGTGAAGGCCGTGATGTACGATGGACATCGCTCGTCAAGTTTGATATGCAGTGGAGAGAACTTGAATCGTGGGTATTTCCGAAAAACATCGTTGAAGTTTTTACGCCAAAAAGTAATTCCGGAGGCGCCTGGGGAGAAGATGGATTACTGTACTGCACGGGTCATGATAAGCCCGAACTTTACGTAATGAGACTTCCAAAATCAGGTTATACTTTGGAGCATATGGCAACATTACCTGCTCCCATATTTGGTCAGGGCATTGCGATCGATCATTCTGTAAAAGGGAAAGTGTTGATTTATGGACTTAACCGGGCCACAAATACGGTTACACTATCGGAAATAAAATAGGTTTGTGACAAAACTTTATTTGAAAAAATTGAAAACGTGAAACAGATTAATTCTAAATCAGGCGAGTTGTTACTGGCATTAAAAGATGTTGAAGAAGACTATTTGTGCGTCCCTGCACAGTTCTCGGAGTATACCGTTTATTTCATTCCGGAAGGAAAAGGAATTTTCCATGCCGACTTCGGGACTTTTCCGTTTCATGGGCCTGCTCTTTTATTTTCAACGCCTTTGCAGGTCATTTATATAGAAGAATGTCAAGCCGTTCAATGTAGGATGCTTCAATTTCACAGTGACTTCTATTGTATCGAATACCACCGGAAGGAAGTATCGTGTAACGGACTGCTTTTCAATAATATATACCTGGACCCCATCGTGAATCTGACAACAAAGGAGGCTGGCGTTTTCCAATTGCTGACCGGTGAAATACAGGAAGAATTTATGCAGCCGTTGCTCTCGGAAATTGTATTGCTTGCTTATTTGCAACTTTTCCTGGCCAAATCCAGCAGCATAAAAATCAATGCCGTAGCCAGCCAGCATGACAAAATTGAAAAAGATGAAGCAATGGAAAAATTCAGGCAGTTGCTGGACACCCATTATCTTGATCTCCACAAACCTTCCGATTACGCATCTTTACTTGCTATGTCGCCCGATAACTTTACACGACGCTGTACAAAATATTTCAGAAAATCGCCCTCCCGCATCATTACGGAGCGACTTATTCTGGAAGCAAAAAAACAGCTGCACCTCACCCGGCAGAGCATTAAAGAAATTGCATTCAATCTGAAATTTCAGGACGAGTTTTATTTCAGCCGTGTTTTTAAAAAATTCACGAAAGTATCGCCCCAAACTTTCCGCGATAAGACCGGCATATCCATTGTGGCGGATTTGTCCAAGCCATAGCCTTTCTTGTCCATGTCCCGGAGCTACGTGTTGCTGTAATTTTGAATAAAAAAAAGCAACATGAAAACATCACTTATCAATACCATAGCTAACCTGGATCAAGTTGGAAAGAAAGCAGTTCGCTTCGGTATCGTCGTCGTATTTCTCTGGATAGGAGGATTGAAATTTTTCACTTATGAGGCTGACGGAATTGTCCCTTTTGTGGCCAACAGCCCGTTCATGTCGTTTTTTTATCATCATCCCGATGAATATAAAACGCATATGAACAAAGAAGGAGAACTTATTGCTGCCAACCATCAGTGGCATACCGATAATAACACCTATGGCTTTGCCGACGGACTTGGTCTTTTTCTGGTTGTGCTGGCAATCCTTGTAGCCTTGCATAACGTGGCTCCGCTACCCAGTATGTTTGCCAGCATCCTGATTTTTATCATGACATTGGGTACGCTTTCATTTCTGGTCACGACGCCGGAAAGCTGGGTTCCTCACCTATCCGATCAGCAATGGGGTTTTCCATACCTGTCCGGGCGAGGAAGATTGGTAATCAAAGACATCGTTATTTTGGGAGGAGCCATTATCACCATGAGTGAGTCAGCACAGTTATATCTGAGCCGTCAAAAAAACAAGTAACAGCATCGTCCGGTATTAATATTTTGCAACGCAAATTAAAAACGGGATGCCTCAGAAACATTAAATTGGCGAGATTTTGTCACATTAAGCCTGCGGACCGCAGGCTTAATGTGATATTGTTACCGCTTCTGGGACATACTCTTTTTCAACATAGAGTAATTTATTTCAAAAATCCCCAAGAATCAATTCTCTGCTCATCATTGCGCCTGCCAGCGTACCCGCCGCCACAGCACCAGAAACGGACCTCATCGGTGAGACATTATCTCCGGCTGCGTAAACACCTGAAACGGTTGTTTTATTAAATTCATTTACCTTAAGATAACCAGCTGCCGTAAGGCTGCATCCCATGATTTCCGGAATCGTGCAGTGCTGAGTAAAAGCAGGTTTTGCGTACATGGCTTCCAGCGGTAGTTGTTCACCGTCCATAAATTCAATAGCTGAAAGCTGTCCGGCATTATGCTGAAAACGATGAATTTTCTTTTCCACAATATCAATACCTTTTGCAGCCAGGCTTTCCTGTTTCCCTATTGAAATCGATGCGTCTCCATCGGTGAAAATGGTTAGCTTATCCGTCCAGTTGTTTATGAATTCTGCATGTTCAGCGGCGGCGTCTCCCGTCATCAATATCCCTGTGTTTTTTCCATGATACTCGTAGCCGTGACAATAGGGACAATGAATTATGGATATACCCCAGCATTCGGAAAACCCAGGAATTGCGGGCATCATATCTTTGATACCTGTTGCAAACAATAGCTTTTTTGCATTGTAAACCGCACCTGTTGCCGTCGCGATCCGGAAATTATCATTTACCCCCATAACGGCCAGCGCATGATCAATAACCAATTGAGCGGTGGGATATGCCAATACCTGAGCCAAGGCCAATTTGGTAATTTCGCCAGGTGCCACTCCGTCCTGTGTGATGAAATTGTGCGAATGCGGGGTTTGTCTGTTACAAGGATTCTGGCCGTCAATGATTAAAACATTTTTAAGCGCTCGCGCCATGGAAAGGGCGGCAGATAATCCGGCATAACTTCCACCGATTATTACGGCATCATAGTTTTTATTCTCCGTCATCGTATTTGTTATTAAATATTCACGTTAAAATGTCTCAAAAATGAGACATGAATGGTCAATTTTTTTTTACAATCCAATTCCTTTACTAAATGAAAACCAGGCTAGCTTTTTAAGATTTTCCCTATCTGTTACGCCACCGGTACATGCGCCGATCGTAGCTGATATGACACCCGGAAACAATACCAATATCCATTCCACAGTCACATGTCTGCTGATGATATCTTTCTCTTTAAGCGTTTCCAGAATCATCCGGGTTTTCCCGAAGGTTTCGTCATAGCGGATACAATCCTTATTATCATGCCTATGCTGGTGGCCCGAAAGATGGTGCAGTTTGTGTAAAAAAGCATACTTCACGCCGCAGTCAATCGCGGCATAAAACACGTGTTCCAGTCTTTTTAACGGATCTTCCGAACTTTGTTCCGCAACGGTCATCGCCTGCTTACAGCTTCTCTGCATTTCTTCATTGCAACAAATGAACAGATCCTTTCTGTCCTTAAAATACCGATGCAGCGTCCTGCGCGTTACTTCTGCCTTATCGGCCACTTTTTCCAAAGGTGCAGACAAGTCTTCATTGAAAATGAAAATTGCTGCATCAATGATATTTTGTCGTGTATCCTTTACCATAACAAAAACATAACCCGTACAAAGCCGTTAAAGTTTCTCAGATTTGAGACATTTTTAATATTCTTTCCAGATAAGTACGATTTGAACCTTGCCTATTACTTTTTCAAAAGCGATTCGAGTCGGTTGGCAATTGCTTTCAACATACTGATATCCAACCGGCTGGCTTCCGCCTCCTCCATGCTAACCAGCGCACGGTAATTTCTTTCTTCGTCGGGTTCAAATAAAACCTTACTCCCGTTCACATCCATTTCAATCTTATGAAGATAGCCTGACAGCATAAGTCTGCCTTCAAATTCTACGATTTCTCCTTTATATTCCACGTCAAGCGTGAAGGATTCTTCCATTATTTAAGCACGGTTACATTTATAAAAGCAAAAGTAACTCATATTAGACATTATCACCATCTATTTTGTATTGCTATCGGCCGTCGGCTATCAGATTAATACTAAAAGACATTTTAGTATTAATCTGATAGCCGGGGGCGCCGAGCCGGGGCGCAAAGCCGACGCCAAAACTTCCTTAAAATATTATTCGTGATAAGGTCTGTTAAACACCATTTATCCGATCTGTGTAAAAAGTATCTGTAATAGGAATAATTCCAAATTTTGTCTCTAAATCCAGAAATCGCCCGTTTCGTATTGAATCCTTTATCAGGATGTGTAAGTTTGATATATGCGCTGTGCTAATATAAACGGGTATGCAAAAAGTGTCAAGAAAATATGTACGTCTGAGTGAATTTCAGATGAAGCGGCTGGAGGAATTAAGCGAGTTCGACGGACTGGACCTACTGGAACATGTCAGAAGAGCGATGGATACATATCTGCAGGCGCAAAAACCTATGGTTAATATTCCTGTGGCGGATGAAATCGTTGCCGAGATCAAGGATTTCTCCGACGATCCAAAAATTTCCCGGGCTATGTGGGTATCCGGGATTGTAGACCGCTATGAGTTTTCGGTGCTGGTTTTACATGAACCTTCAAAAACAGGACTAGACAAAGGAAGAATATCGAAATTATCGATTTGGGATCCGCTAATAAGAATTAACACGAATAACTTCATTGATTCCTGCATCGTGAATTATGACCGCGGCTGGGATGTCCGGCCAAGTAAAATCGCCGAACCTTATTATGGCAAGGTAAAAAAATTAATTGATAACTACACGGCGCACAAAGAGAACTGAATATTAGTCAGTTCTCTTTCATTAGCTCTTATTAAAAACCCTACTCCGACCGCAAAGATTTAACCGGATTGGTCAGCGCAGCCTTGCAGGATCTGTATCCTATCGTCAGCACGGCTATCAAAAAAGTGATACCGATTGCCGACAAGAATATTCCTGCACCCAGATTGATATGATATTGAAAATCGGAAAGATATCCGTTCATTACCCACCAGGCAAAAGGCGCTGCGATACAAAATGCAATCACCAGTAATTGGGAAAATTGTTTTCCAAAAAGCCAGATGATACTCCCCAGACTAGCTCCCAGTGTTTTCCGAACGCCGATTTCTTTCGTTTTTTGAGCGGCCATAAAGGCAATCAGACCGTACAAACCCAAACAGCCAATCACGATGGCGATGATAGAAAAGATCGTTAACATCTGTAAAATTAACTGATCCGTTTCATAGAAATGTTGCAGGTGTTCATCCAGAAACTCGTATTCATAAATGTACTCCGGATTCACTTCTTTCCATACTTTTTCCAATGCGGATAACGTGGCAGGCAGATTGGCTTTACTGATTTTCACCGCACAATTCCCATAATTATCGGATTGCGTCGTCAGGCATACCGGATCAATTTTTTGCCTGAATGAATTGACATGAAAATCTTTCACGATACCTACGACGATCCCGTCGCGGCTGTTGATAGTTACTTTTTTGCCAATAGCTTCCTGTGCCGATTTCAAACCCAGCTTTTTCACCGTGGTTTCGTTCAGTAAAAATTCTCTGATCGTATCGGATTGTGCGAGATTACGACCGGCCACCAGACTTATCCCGAACAAGGACAGGTAATTTGTATCTGCGGCTTTAAAATAAATTGTGAATTTTTCCAGCTCGGGCCGGGACGCGTATCGGATTCCTGTGTCAGAATTGTTTTGAGGCGAGGCTGGCGGGGCATTACAAAAGGAGACTTTTTCCACACCTGGTATTTCCTGAAGTCTGTCTCCCATGGCCCGCGTTTTGGAAGGTTTTGTATCCGGCACCGGCATCATCACAATCGCCTCTTTATTGAAGCCCATATCCGCCTGGCTGTTAAACTTCATTTGTCCGGTAATGACAATTGTTCCGATCAGCAATGCCTGTGAAATGGCAAACTGTGTCACTACGAGGCCTTTCCTCAAAGAAAACCCTCCGATCTGCTGCTGTGTGAGCTTCCCTTTTAACGCCGTGATCGGCTGAAAACCTGCAAGCACGAGTCCTGGATAAGCCCCCGAAATAAAGATAACCGCTATAAGCAACATTGCGGCAAACATCCATTGTTTCGGCTCATGTAAAAAATCAATTGATACTTTCGATTCGAGCATTTCATTCATATAGGGTAAAGCCAGAATCGCCAGGCCCAAGGCTATCACAAAGGCAAGTGTAGTAATGACGGTCGTTTCCATAATGAATTGCCAGAAAAGCTGTCCTTTCAAACTGCCCAGTACTTTCCTTACACCTATTTCCTTTGAACGTGACAAAGCCTGTGCCGTCGCCAGGTTAACAAAATTCACACAAGCCGTTACGACAAGAAAAACACCAATCAAAAACAGAGCCGTCAGCTGATTTTTGCGGCTATTATCGCCAAGTTCCGTATTGAAATGAACATCAGAGAGCGGTTGTAGCTTAAAATGAAATTTGTGTGCGTCTTGTGCATCGTAATATTTTTTCGAAAGTCCGGTCAGCGCTTTTTCCGCAACTACCTCCGATACCCCTGGCTTTAAAAGCACGTAACAATAGGAAGTTCCGTAAATCCCACCCCAGGTATCGAGCCATGCATTGGTTTGGTTAATCGTGGAATAGGACAAATAAATTTCCTGATTTCTGTCTGTATTGACAGGCAAATTCTTTAAAATTCCTGTGATCGTGAAATTGGTTTTAAAATCAAGCTTGAAAACCTGACCGACCGGATTGCCTTTGGGAAAATATTTTTTGGCCATACTTTCCGTAATGATTGCCGTATTAGGCTCGCTCAGGCAGGTTTTTGTATTTCCGATAAGCAATGGGAAGTCCATAATTTCCAAAAAATCCGGTTCGACATATGCCACTCCATCACTTTCCTGAAATTTGAGATTATCGCGCGTTGAGGGAAGTGAAATAACGCCTCCGAACGTAATTACTCTTGCAGCCTTCTCCACAAAAGAATAATCCTGGCGGACCGCAGCGCCCAGCGGAGCTGGAACGGTGCCGTACTGACTGACTTTCTCATGATGCAATTCAGAAGTAACCCGGTAAATCCTGTTGCTTTTGGTATGAAAATTGTCAAAACCAAGATGATAACTCACCAGAGAAAAAATGAGTACTGCGCAGGCCATTCCCAGCACAAGTCCACATAAGTTAATCATAGTATACGATTTGTGACGTACCAGATTTCTGCGCGCAATGGTAAAGTAGTTGAGTATCATATCGACTCTGATTGAAAATGGTTGAAATTCCGGTTCCATTGCATATCTTTTTTCCGGGCTTGATTTCCTCCGGCGATACGATTGAAAAGAATTCAGGATTTGTCTTTTTATAAAATATGGACGGGCAAATTTTACAACTTCCAGGAAATACCATCTTCGTGCGTGTTTCACGCCCTGTTGCTCCATCGCTAACCCGAATTGCTCGTGGAGATCACCTAAAATTTCTTCCTGTAAATTCTCAGGACATACGAACCGTAAAAACCGGTCGATCCAGACTGGCGGAGTGCTATTTGTTTTGTTGCTCATGGCTAGATTGATGAAGGAATTGCTTTCCAAAACTCGTTGCGTGTCTGATACATCTCGCTTAAAATTTGCCTCCCCGAAGAGGTTATCGAAAAAAGTCTCTTGCGACGACCGCCGCGTGTCAGCGTGGCTCCACCAAGTTCAGAAGTCAGATAACCTTTTTCTTCCAGACGGTACAAGGAAATATGGACTGCGCTCAGGCTGACAACCCGATTGGCCCGCTGCTTTATTTCCTCCGCGATAGTAACGCCGTAAGCGCCATGCGCCAGAACAGCCACAGCCAGCAAAACCAGCTCTTCAAGTTCACCTAAATAGGATCGTCCCATTCAATTTCTATTTGTTTAACAAATATTAAACAAATACTATTCCACTGCGCCGAAAATTGGTTTCTGCCCTGGAATCGCACTTTTATATCTTTTCGTTTCAAAAAAACGTCCGTAAATGAACAGCAGATGTACAGTGGTGAACAGTAAAATATTTCTAAATCCTGCGAGTTAACTCAGGAAAAATATCTACCCCAACCCAACAAAACAAACATGTATACCTTTTGTATACCTGCAATAGTTGTGTATTGTATTGGCTTATGATAGGTTTGCAAAGTCGTCCGACTCGCATTCGATTACTAAAAAAACATTATGCGCATCTTTATTATTTGCATCATCACCTTGCTTTCGGTTTGCCTGAAAAGCTACGGACAGCCAAACAAAACCATGATAAACTACTTAGGCATTGAAGGACCTATTTTAGTTCAGAAAAACCCATATCAATTATCCTTGTCGTCGCATCCGAACGCCACTTTTTTTTAAACAGGAATACCTTGTGGCAGCCGATGCATTCCCGAATTATAAATCTATGCTTACCATTGATTTTGTCGTGACAACATCCACAACAGACCAGGCAGCAGCAAAAATCCGGGAATGGGATTCGTTAAAAACAAGCGGTTATGATGTTGACTTTAAAATTTTACTCTTTGCCATCAGTAATAGGAAGTATGGAAAAGAGGTCAATCCCTTTTTGTTAAAGCTAAAAAGCGACAGACAAAACCTGGTCAGCGAAGTTTTAAAATTCCCTATACCAGAACCAAACATACCTCGTCAATATTAAACCCTGTTCAGCATGAAATATTTTGGAATTGCATTACTCGCAGGCATCATCGGTTACGTTTTGTTTGCCGCTCTCAGCTATTTTCTGATTGGTAAATTTTCGGGAAATGGCCATGACCGCGGCGTTGAGGCCAGTATGACCAGCATTTTTGTTTACGGTCCGATCGGCTTTATTTTATCATTAATCATTGGCTATATCTGGGCTAAAAACGCGCTTTAAGCTACATTTTGACGGGTGAAGAATGTTGTTTTACATATTTTGTTAAAATACCGGACTTTGCCCGTCACTGTTTCTCTGGATACTTTATTTCAACGACTTCATGAGATTTCTTTCATCATTACGTATCAAACTCACACCCGCTTTTCACCTCATACGGCAAAGATAGCGTAAGCAAGCTGAACCAGTTACATGCGTACGTCCTTCTGCTTTTCAGCCTATGTCCGTAAAAACCTGACTATTCCATTAGGTCACACCGTTAAATAAGAACATCCTCAATATTGTAGAAAAAATTCATTTTTATGTAATATAAATTCTATTTTTATACTTATTAAACGACATTTTCAACGTGATGTAATTAATAAAACCCTCCTTTTCATGATAAAGAACAACAATCATTATGACGTGATCGTCATTGGCGGCGGAGCTATTGGACTGGCAACGGCATACCATTTGCACAAAAGAAAAAGTAAAACACTTGTACTTGAACAATTTACGTTCAAAAATCAACTCGGCAGTTCTGCCGGTGTTTCCCGACAATACCGTATTCCTTATCCGGAAGAATACATGGTTCAAATGGCACTGGACGCACAGCCTTACTGGGACGAATTACAAAACCAAACGCCTAAAAAACTACTGGATAAAGTTGGAACTCTGTGGTTTGGAGACCCGGCAGTACATTCCACAGAAGGAAATATAGCAGAAGCGGAGCAAGCGCTGAAAGCCTTGAACGTTCCTTACACGGCATTGACATCGAAAGAAATTGAGGCCCGGTATCATTTCAAAAACCTGCCGGAAACATACACTGGTCTTTTCCAGAAAGATGGAGCAAGCATTGATTTCAGGGCTACGATTGAAACTTTATACGAAGCCGCGCAGGAAAGTTCTTATATCTCTTTACAGGAAAGATCACCGGTTACTGCTATCACACAGGGAGGGAAATTATTCGAGGTGACTACACCGCAAGGCAAGTATATAACCGAAAAGCTGGTGATTGCTCCCGGGCCGTATGTTGACAGCGTGATCAATTTATTGAAATTCAGGATCGAGGCTACTTATTGGAATATGTCTTCCGCTTATTTCAAGAAAACCGACCCGTCGATTCAGTATCCCACCTGGTTTGTCTTTCAAAATGCCATCGGAAACAACGGAAATCAGTTTTATGGATTTCCGGGCGTGGTATGGGATCATCCGGAATACATCCGTGTCGCGCCCGATTTTGTGATTGACCCGCTCTCAGGGCCGGAAGAACGCACCTCCATTCCCAATCCAAGGGAACTGGCTTACACCTCTGAATGGATCAAAAACCACATGACTGGCTTGGACCCTATTCCCCGGTTTACATCAACCTGTCTGATTGCACTGAGCAAAATTGCCAACAAGGAATTGCTTGTCGATTTCGCTCCGCCTTATGTACCCAACAATAAAAACATCGTGGTTTACGCAACAGGCTGGGCGGCCAAGTTTACGCCATTTCTAGGCAAAATCCTGACTGAGCTGGCATTGGACGGCCGTTCATCGTTTGATATCACGCCATTTAAACTAGGATATAATTATTTCAAAGCCCTCAAATAAAACAAAAGACGATGAACAAGAACACTCCCATGAACAACGGTATGTTGCCCGACCTTAAAATCGAGGTGGCTATTATCGGCGCAGGCACGTCCGGTCTTTACAGTGCTTTCAGGTTGACCGAAAAAAAACACAAGGCAAATCAGATTCAGGTATTTGACATGAGCGACCGGCTCGGAGGCCGGCTGGAATCGGTTATTATGCCGGGAATGAACTTCTGGGGCGAACTGGGCGGTATGCGCTACCTGACTTCTCAGGAAATTGTGACCGCCCTGATCGAAGGATATCCTACAACGGAAAAAGATCTCAGCAAACGTAAACTGGTTTTGAATGATAAAATGACACCGGTGGATTTTCCAATGGGTAATCCCTCCGAGTTATTGTTTTATCTTAGAAAACAGCATTTTAAACAGGATGCGTGGAATATCGCCCAGCGTTATGGGGAAAAACTCGAAACCCGCTATTTTTTGAATGAGGATGATCTGGGTTTCAGTTCTGATCAGTTGTTCAATAAAATCATTTATGAAGTGTTGATGGCCGATCCCTGGTTTGCAAAAAAATATCATAAAAAAGTATCCACAGGGCCCTCACACTACGATTTCACCTTTAAACTGACCAGTGAGGATTGGGACGAGATCAAACCAAAACTTACTTATAACTTCAAAGGCTCACCTTACGATGGAAGAAAAGTGAATGACATCGGTTTCTGGAATTTGATCAAGGATCAGGTTTCACAGGAAGGATATGAATTTGTAGCCAATGCAGGAGGATATTATTCCAATACCATCAACTGGAACTCAGCCGAAGCTTTTCCATACATGGTCGGTGATTTTTCGGAAAATATCACTTATAAGACCATTGAGGAAGGTTACGACAGTATTGCCTATGCGCTTGCCAATCAGTACGTGGGGCTGGAAGGTGCCTGCATCTGGTCAGAGAATAAACTGATTACATTCAATAAGGAACATCCGCACAAAAAATCCCATACCTACGAACTTGTCTTTCTGAACCTCAAAACCAATAAAGAATGGAAGGTTTACGCCAATCGAATCATTCTGGCTATGCCGCGCAAATCGCTGGAACTGCTGGATCAGAACAATTTCTTTTTTAACGTAAACCAAAATACCAGGCTTGATAAAAATATCCGTTCGGTGATTATGGAGCCGTCTTTTAAAATACTAATGGGTTTCAAAGAACCTTGGTGGAAACAACTCGGAATGGATTCCGGACATTCAATAACCGATTTGCCCTTGCGCCAATGTTATTATTTCGGCACAGATCCTGAGACAGGAAACGCCATGTTGCTGGGCAGTTATGGTGATATGGAAACTGAAACCTTCTGGAAGGCGCTGTCTGACGACAAGGTATTGTTTAAAGTAAAACCCGCTAAATCTGCCTCGCTTACCGAGCTTAAAGCGCTGGATCATGTTCAGGCCACCCAGTTGATGGTGGACGAAGTGATGGCACAGCTGCGGGAAGTTCATGGAAAAATGGTTGAGATTCCGGATCCGTATGTGACTTATTTCCGTGACTGGTCCGACGATCCATTTGGTGCGGGTTATCATGCCTGGAAAGCCGGCGTGTCGGTAAAGGATGTTATGCCCTATATGAGACAACCGGATGTCAAAGAAAATATTCATATTTGCGGAGAAGCTTATTCGGACCAGCAAGGCTGGGTTGAAGGCGCATTTTGTGAAGCGGAAAAAATGCTGGAAGAACATTTTGATTTGAAACGCCCGAATTGGATAAGCAAAACCTATTACATGGGCTGGTAAATTTATTTTGATCCGGACGAATGTTACAAAAACTTCGTCCGGATCAAAAACGTGAAACAAACAATTCCCGGATCAGAAAAAAAGATTTAAATATAGCATAACGAATTGATTATTAGCGAATGGAGGTAATAACACACGAAGTCAACAATACAAGAATTGCCGAAGTAATTTCAGATAATACCATTATCAAAACCGTAGAAGACGGCCTGGATTTGCTGGGCAATTTATATTATCAGGATTTTGACAAAATCATCATACACGAAAAGAACATTACGCCGGAATTTTTTAATCTAAAAACCGGAATCGCGGGTGAGATTCTGCAAAAATTTTCAAACTACCGTGTATCCCTCGCTATCGTCGGTGATTTCAGCATTTATTCAGGCAAAAGCATTCAGGATTTTATTTTTGAGAGCAACAAAGGAGGACGGATCAATTTTGTGCGTTCCGTAGCCGAGGGTTTGGAGCGGTTTTCAAAAGGCTGAGATACCAAAACGCACATTTTCAAATCAGTATTGAAATGTTTTGTACGAACTCAAATGGTTTAATAAATGAAAATGCCGGTCTGATTCTTACGACAGGCCGACATTTCAACTTAAAAAATCTTCATTTTTCTGGCTGGCTGGATTAGCAGAATGAACCAAAAATCAAAAAAAAATTAAAAATCTATTTTAAACTTTTTCAGGAAAAAATCACCGTAGAATCTCCGTGTCCCATAATAACCTTATTCGTCATTTTTACAAAAAGCCCATGCTCCACGATACCGGTCAGCTCATGAAGCGCAGCGGATAAGGCAGCCGGATCCTGAATCAATCCAAAATCTGCATCAACGATGTAATTCCCCTCTTCGGTAATCAAAGGGCTCCCGTCGGTCAGCCTCACCTTTCCAACGCCGTTTAATTTGGCCAGCTGTCTGATGATATATCCGGACGTGTAAGGAATTACCTCAACCGGCACAGTGAATTTTCCCAGAAACTCAACGTGTTTTGACGAATCTGCAATGATAATTTCCACTTTTGACAAAGACGCCACTACTTTTTCTTTTAACAAAAAACTGCCGCCGCCTTTAATCAAATCAAGGCCTGTTGTAAACTCATCTGCACCGTCAATGGTGATATCGATCGAATCAACTTCCCGTATATCCAGTAAGGGAATATTTAAAGATCTTGCCAATTCCGCTGTTTTCTCCGATGTAGCGACACCTTGTATTTTCAATCCCTGTTTTACCAGATTTCCAATTTCGATGATGGCAAAAGTGGCAGACGAGCCAGATCCCAAACCAACAATCTGATTGTCGGCAAGAAGTTTTACGGCTTCCTTCGCTGCAAGTTTCTTTTCGTTTACAAGGTCTTTCATTTTATCTAAATCAGTTGATGCACAAAACTAACTTTTTCGTTGATTTTTTTGATATAAAATATACCGGTAATGTTAATTAAGTCTGCGCGTTTCGTTTGTAGGTCGTTACCAAAAGTCATTTTCTAAAAACAGCACGTATAACATTAATCAGCATGATAATTTGGAGCCCACCCACAACCAAAAGTCCGAATAGTAATCTGTTGTTAAGATCTCTCAGCTGCTGAAATTCCTCAATGGAGCGTGCATAACCAAGTGCCGCCACTGAATTGGCCGGTACACCTGCAACGCACATGATATAAATTGAAATCCCGATTGTTCCTAAAGCATGGCTGGCCGTAAGCTGATTTATCAATTTCTTTTTCCGGACAAACCAGTACAAAATACTTCCCAGCGCGAGTATGATACTGAACAATCCGGCAAACAAATACACCGGCACGACGTAATAAGTATCATAAATCTGCACATCGGCCAGATATCCTTTTTTCAAAACAGAAACCAGACTGATAATTAGAATCGTACAACTTAATGGTATAAAGGGCTTTTCCAGCAAAATTCTTTTTAGCATGACACACAGACTTAATAAAAACAAACACGCTCAAAGTTCAAAAACTTGTATCGGTTTACCAAAAAGCGGCCGACTCCGGGAGCAAACTCTGACGTGCTTAAAACTTTTTATTCATAAAATTTGCCATGCACGACAAATGGTTTTCCTTTCATAATACATGGCAAAATATGTAAATTATAATCAGTCAGTACAATTTAGTCCTTTACGAATTTGATCGTTTTGACTTCTTCCTTTTCCTGATGAATTTCTACAACATAAGTACCGGATGACAATTTACCGATTTCCGAAAGGGATAGTATTTCAGTAGGTTTATCAAAGTTTTTTGTGATTACATTTGTCCCGTCAAGTTTGTCGACTTTCACCGTTACCTTTCCGCCCAAGAGCGATGCAAGTTTGATATTCAGCTGATTACCTCCCGGATTTGGATAAAGAGTTATCTGCACTTCCGACTTGTAGTCAAGCGCCAAGATCCGTGAATTTTCAGATTTTCCATCAAAATCAACTTGTCTTAACCGATAATAATTAATATCATTTTGCATCGGAAGTGGATCGGTAAACACATAACTGCGTGCTACCCTGGAATCGCCCCTTCCTGAAACCGAGCCGATCTGTGTGAAAACTCTGGCATCCTTACTACGCTCGATCACAAACTCCCTGTTATTGGTTTCCTCACTCGTTTTCCACCGCAGAACGGAACCCGCCAAAGACTTCTCCGCCACCAAACTCACAAGCGTTACTGGCAAAGTGGTACTGCTCAGTTCGACAATCGCCGCATCAGCAGCCGGTATTGTTATGCTTAGTGTTCCCTGCACATTCACAGCCGCAGTTCTTTCGTTTTGTGTATTTCCACTAAACAATTCTTTGGTGATGTAAGCATCAGTGGCACTGAGACCCGCCCTAGCAAGTTCTATGGAAAATGTTTTGGAACTGCCTCCATAATTAAAAACCGCCAGATAAGATTTCCCGCCTTTTGTCATGACAAAAAGCTCATTGGCCTGGTTTCCCGTATTTCCTTCAACAGGAGAAAAAGTCTGACCATTTTGGGCAAGATTAAGCAAATCCACATTTTGCAGCAAGGTCTGCGATTTTGCTTTCCAAGGACCGTTAACAGAATAGTCATCACCTGTTATCACCGTACCCGTAACAATCGCCGAGGCCAGCCGTGCTCTGTTTTCACCATCAGACTGGCTGCCAAAAACAATATGGTCGGCGTCTAAATAATTATAGATATGCTTCTGCCACCAACCATAAGTGGTGCTGTTGAGCGTATAACTTGTTTCGTTAATATCTTTGTAAGAATCGCAGGCAATTCTACGCATGTGAGCATATCTGCCCGTTGCCATATTAGGTGATATGGCCGCGTAAACCAGCATCCTGCCATCCAGCTGATCGGTCAGAAACTCCATTCCTTTTTTAAAAGCTTCCATGCCGGTATGGACAGTATTGTCGTAATAGCTGTCTGCTTCCAGCGCAGCATGGCCGAGAAAATCAATCTTAATCATTTCAAAGCCACAGGTTTTGAATTTTCCGATCACGAGCTGCATTCTTTCCTTGGTGCCCGGATGTGTGGGATCCAGCGCATAGGCTCCATCCAGCTCCTCTGGGCCTCCGTTTACTTTGGTCCAGGCATCCTGGTAATTGTGGGAGCTGCCTTCCATCTGCCGGCTATATTTTCCCCAGTCCACAAAAGGAGCCCAGTAGATTCCTGGCTTAAAACCTTTGCTTTTACAGTAATTTGCAAACTCAGTCAGCTCGCTAAAATCTCCTGTCAGGCCCCCACCTGACATATTATCCCAATAAGAGTCCAGATCGATATATAACGTATTATCCTCATTTCTAAAATTTTGAACATCATTAGAAAAAAAATCAACGACAGATTTAGCATTCGAAAGGTTAATGTTGGACTGAATAGCGCCCCAGCTATTCCATCCAAAAGGCGTAGCTTCTGTCCAGTTAAAAATGTAACGTGGTTCGGCTGTGGCATTGGCTTTTCCATATATATCAAATCCTTCGCGCCAGTCATTACCATAACTGACCAGAATGCGGGGTGATTTACAACTGGTCGCCCCCACCGACACCCAGCCATGTCCACGTTTATCACGGGTAACACTTTCCTGCGTCCAGCCTGCCACAACGGAAAGATAAGCAGTCGAAGCTCTTCCCTCTCCTACCAGATTTACACCCGTTTTCCAAACTTCATGTTCCACTGAACCGATCACCAGGCCTTTTCTGCTGGTGTTGTCATAGATCGCTCCGGCTTCGGAACTGAAAAAATTGGCATATCTGATTTCCTTCGCATCATAACGCACCCAGGCATCATTATCAAAAGGAACAAACAAAGCACGCCTGTCACTATTAGCCTGTATGTCAACAAGATTGGAAGTTAGCGGTGACATTTTATAACTGTTTGCGCCGTTACCATTCAGGATGACCTCCGTAAAGAAATTATTCTTACCAGTATAGGTATAAAACACCTGCTTCATTTCCAGAAGTCCGGCTCCGGTCATCGAAATCACGTGCCTGGTGCCAGACCCGAAATTGTCAATAACCGGCGCTGATGTGTACGATCTCGTGGTATAACCGGCGGTACTGTTAAACTCAGCATTGGAATTGGCAAATGCATAGGCGTCGGAAATGATCTTTTGATTATTAAAATAAACATCATAAAATCCATTATTCAAATCATACTCGATATGATTACCGGCGCCAAAAGTGATGGATTGCATCTGCGGTGTGTTGGAAACGGCAAGCGCGATTTTGTCAATATTAGGGCCGTAACCATTTATATTATCAAGCTTAATGGTATTGTTTCCGGCGATAAGCGGAATCCGTATTTTGGTAGAAGCAGGTGTTGACCAGCCGCCTGACGCCGGACATGATACGCTGATGTAAGCGCCGCCATTGGGTGTAACATTGATTGTCCTGGGATCGCCAGTGCTGTAAGTCAACGTCAGATTATAAAGGCCTGTCGTACCCACCGACACCGGAATCAGGACTGCACCGCCGCCAAGATTTCCTACCTGGCTATTGCCCGAACAGTTACGGCAGTTCTGAATGTCGGCACCATTGGAAACCGTACCACTTTCCGCTTCAAAAATTTGAGCCGGGGCCGAGAGCCATACGAATAGAAAAAAACAAGTTGCCGTGATAAGTCGCGTAAAAAACCGGCTTCCGATTGAAAGAATTAAACCCATAGGAATAGCATTTTGGATATTATAAAAATAGAATTATAAAAAAACGCAGGAACAGATTACCTCGGACCGCATGCGTATACAGCCCGAAGTGTAATCTTATTTCTGAAGGGTTATTTTTTTGTTATTTTAAAGATAGACGCATCACTTGCGGGCAAATTCACACGAAATGTACCCTTGGCTTTGGTATCGGTGTGCTGAAATAATTCATGCATATGATACGTGAGGGCGCTGTTCAGTCCAATTCGGTTCAGATCGATGTCAAACACCTTTGGCTTTTCATCATAATTCAGTACCGCGAGATATAAATCACCCTTGATTTCACGGATAAAGAGCGTACTAGCGGCATCGCCGGAACTGCCTTCTACGGGTTTAAATGCCACTCCATTTTTAGCAAGGCTTATAATTTCCGGATTTTGCAGTAACTGCTCCGCTATCTTTTTCCATGGACCCGGACTTGAAAAATCATCCCCGGTAATAAATGTCCCGGTGATAACGCCCGATGTTAATCTGGCACGGTTTGAGCCTATGCTTTCATCTCCAAAAACAATGTGGTCAGCATCTACAAAATTATAGACGTAGGTTTGCCACCATCCGTAAGTAAGGCTGTTCAGAGTATAACCGGTATCCTTTATGGTTTTCCAGGCATCACAGGCTATCCGTCGGGTATGCGCGTACCGGCCCATGGCAAGGTTGGGAGAAATGGCAGCGTAAATCAGCATTTGTCCATCCAGCTGATCTGTCAAATGTTCCATTCCAACCCGGAAAGCCTGCATTCCTGTTGTTATCGAAGGGTCTGAAAAAGCATCCGCCTCAATAGCCGCATGCCCTAAAAAGTCAATTTTGATCATTTTAAAACCGCAAGCCTTTAACTTTTTCAGTACAAATGCGACACGCTGCTGCGTACCCGGATGCGTGGGATCCAGAGCGCGTCCACCGTCCAGATCATGATATCCTCCGTTTATCTTCGTCCACATGTCTGAAAATTTTGTATGGCTGCCTTCAGCGATTCTGTCGCCACCGGATTTCCAGCCCCAATCGGTAAACGGTGCCCAATAAACGCCAGGCTCTAACCCTTTGCTTTTACAATGATCGGCAAATTCCCTGAGTTTGCTGAAATCTCCATGAAGGCCACCTTTGAAAAAGTTGTCCCAAAAAGAATCCAGATCAATGTAAGCGGTATTTCCGTTGCGAAATTCTCTCAGACTGCCGGCAAAATAATCGGTTACGGCGACGGCCTTTTCAAACGTGATTTTTTCCTGAATTACTCCCCAGCTATTCCATCCAAAAGGCGTCGGCTTATCCCAGTTAAAAACATAGGGCTTGTCGGCAATACGATTCGACTTTCCATAATGTTCCAGGCCATCGCGCCAGTCTTCGAAATAACCGACAAATATCTTCGGCGATTTTATTATTTCGCCGGAAATAGCACCGTGCGGAATGCGATCACGTGTCACTTTTTCTTCACTATATCCACCCCAAACGACAAACTCATTAAGCGACTGTCCTATTCCGCTGCTTTTCACGCCGGTTTTCCACACCTGATGCTCGACAGATCCGGCAACCAAACCTTTCCTGCTATTATTTTCAAAGACCAGGCCGATTTCAGAACTGGTATTAGTCAGCTGATTTGAAAGAGATCTGGCATTGTAACGAATGAACGTATCGTTGTCATAAGGAGAAAACAGCGTACGGTTATCCCCTTTTATTCCGATATCTACCTTGCCGGAAACGAGCGGAGCCATAAAACTGCTTTTCAGCTTTTCTCCCTTCACAAGCACTTCGGTAAAGAAATATTCCCGCTCCGGATAAATATAAAATATCTGCTGCATTTCTGGCATACCCGGTTGCGTTAAAACAAAACTATGCTTCTCTCCTTTTCCAAATCCATCGGTTAGAGAGATAACTTCGTGTTTCCTCGTCTTGTAATTTTTGCTATTTAAATCTGAACTGCCATTTTTAACCAAAGCATAGGCGGAGAAAATAACCGTTTTGTTAACCGCGAGAACATCGTAAGTTCCTGTTTCGGTATTATAATTTACACGTGTATTTTTGCCGCAGCGCATGGAAATGATATCCTTTTGCAGCTCGTGATTACCTGCTAACGCATGCTGGACCATCAATAGGTTAAGCCATAACAGATTACCCAATATTTTTTTTATTTTAATCATCATAGCCGAACGAAATCAATATCCTTTATTTTGAACCAATACGCCACCCGAAGCCTGAATTTCGCTTTGCGGAATAGGCATCCAGTAATTTTTATCCTGGAACTTTCTTCCCTCCAGCGCGATAATTCTTACATACTCAATAGAGCCGTCGGCCTTTTTATCCGGACGAATTCCGTAAGCCGGCACATTCTCTGTGCTATTGGCAATTTTCCAGCGGCGTACATCATAAAAACGATGCTCTTCGAAAGCAAGCTCCACACGACGCTCATTTCTGATTTTTTCTCTTAAAGCTGCCTGCGTTAACCCGGCTGGTATATCGGGCATTCCGGCGCGTTTCCTGATCTGATTTAGCGCTTGATATACAGACGCATCCGGCCCTGAGGCTTCATTTTTAGCTTCGGCGTAATTTAACAGGACCTCTCCGAAACGTATATATTTCCATGGCTGCACCGCCGTTTGGTTTGCATTCCGGATGGGGCTTTGGTCATTGATAAATTTGTAAACATAATAGCCCGTTTTGGATGTGTTCCAGTTTTCATTGCCGTCCTTGCTATCCTGTCCGCCGGGCAAAAATGTTTCAACTTTTCTTTCCCGATATTGCGCACCGTTGTACAAAATACTCATCGACAAGCGAGGATCACGGTTTTTATATGGATCTTTTGGATTGTAACCCGAAGCAGGATCGGTGATTTTGGTACCGTCCATCATTTCATAATCATCTACCAGATTTTGCATCGGGGCATTCCCTGCCCAGCCGCCATAACCATTCGGGCCGTTCACCAATTCAAGATTGGTGTGTTCGTTTGTCGGGGAATATAAACGAATGAAAATATCCTCACTGGTATTATTTGTGATAAACAACTTACGATAATCGGCGTAAAGTGCGTAGCTGTTTTTATCCATAATAACTTTGGCTGCATCGGCCGCTTTTTGCCATTTAGCAGCATCGTTCTGATCATTGGCATACAACGGACTTGCCGCATAAAGCAACAGTCTCGCTTTTAGGGCCAGGGCTGCTCCTGCCGAACCCCTTCCGGCCACCACAGTCTGACCCACCATTCCGGCAGCGGCAGCATCCAGTTCACTGATCGCGTAAGCAAGACTTTCTTCAATCGTTTTTCTCTTAAATAACTCGCTGTAATCTCGGTCTTCCAACGAATAAACCTTATCACCAATAACTGGCACACCACCGAAATTACGGATCAAATCATGGTAGCGATACGCACGGATAAACCGTAGTTCCGCTTTCAAAATCCTTTTTCCGGACGCACTCATAGGCACCTTGTCGAGATTTTCCAGTCCATAATTACATTCCCGGATACTCCTGTAACTTCTGGTCCAGACGTTAGACATCCAGCCGGTCCGGTCAGCAGCCAGATTCCCCTGCAATACGAAGTAAGTATCATTATCAAAATTACAAACCGACTCATCCGATACTGAACTCATCCAGGCATCCTCAAATCCTCTTCCAAAACCGGGTTTTCCGCCTTCGGATGACAAACCTACACCAATATACCGACCGACCACATAGGCATCAGCCAGCGCAGAATCCGCCCATATCGCCTGATCGGAAACGATGTCAGTAGGATTTGTATCTAAAAATTCATTGTCACAGGCGCTTAAAAACAAGGATAATAATCCTGCCAAAACGGATGCTATTATATAATTACTTTTCATCTTGGTTTCAGTTTAAAATGACACGTTAACACCCAGATTATAAATCTTTTGCTGCGGATAGAAATAAGCATAACCATCACTGCCCTCGGGATCAAAATCCTTTACTTTTGTAAAAGTGAGCAGGTTAAAACCGTTTGCATAGATTCTTACACCGCCTAATCCGATTTTTGACAGTATTTTCGCTGGAACCGTATAGGCTATTTCGGCATTTTTCAAGCGAATAAAAGCGGTGTTCTGAAGCCAAAATGTATTTCTGTAACTTCCATTCACCCCCGTACTTGCCCTGGAATCAATTTTGGGTGAGCTGCCATGGGTATTGGCAGGCGACCAGGCGCCATCCGCCCGTGACTGCATGATGTTGCTAAATTCTCCGGACTCGATCATCACATACTGAGCTACGCGTGCCTGCCCTTGAAAAAGAATGTTCAGGCTGAAATTTTTATATCCTGCACCAACATTAAAACCATAAGTGACCTGAGGAATATTACTTAGCTCCGTCCGGATTCTGTCTGCCGGCGTAATCTGGCCATCTTTATCAACGTCTTCATAGCGAAGATCACCTGGTCCTGCACCTGCCACGTGTGGATAAGCATCCACCTCCGCCTGTGATTTGAAAACACCAATTGCCTGATACAAAAGCTCATTTCCTGGATTATTAGGGTCAGATCCCATGGGCTTGCCCGTTAAACGCTGATACGACAAGGTGCCCGGCGCTTCATCCAGAAAAATTACTTTGTTTTTTGCAAAAGAAAAATTCCCGCCAAAAGTATATGTAAAATCGTTCTTACTTCCGTTGTACTGAATCTGAGTTTCAATGCCCTGGTTATGCACTTCACCTATGTTTTCTTTGGGAATCTGAGCGCTGCTGATTCCGCTTACCGCTGGTATGCTGATATTCCGGCTGGCCAGAATGCTGGTTCGATCTTCTTTAAACAGATCCAGATCAAACACCAGTTTTTTGAAAAAAGTAGCACTTAAGCCAATGTTGTACTTCTTCGCAACTTCCCAGGTGATATTCGGATTTGCAAGCAATGTATACTCAATAGCCGGCACATTGGCTGCGGAATTTCCGGTAGAAATATTGGAGTTTTTGATTTGAAAATTATCTCTGAACTGATTGGCGTTCACCCGGTCATTACCCAGCTGACCATAAGAAGCCCGGATTTTCATATCATTAACCGAAGCTCCTTTGGGAAACCAGGATTCTTCCGACAAACGCCATCCCATCGAAACTCCGGGGAAAAATCCATACCGTTTTCCGGGAGGAAATACCGACGATCCATCATATCGCAGCTGTATCTCGGCAAGGTATTTTCCAAGATAATTATAATTTAATCTTCCGAATACGTTTCTGCGGGAAGTACGATAACTTCCACCGCCATTCCCGAAATCGGCCGGCTGCGCACCTCCCTGGCTCAATTCTGGTAATTGTATCGTGATAAAATTGTTTCGCGAAGCATTGAAACTCTCCTGTGTCTGCTGGCTTTGCTCATAGGCTATGAACGTTGAAAAAGCGTGATCACCAAAATTCCGGCTGTAATTCAACTTGATATTTCCAGTAATCAGCGACGTATTCGTCTGACTTTCATACAACTGTGGAGACGCCGGTCCGCCTTTTACCGAAGAATATTGTTGCGTTGTTTTATTAAATTGATAGACCGTCCAGTTTGTTTTGAATTCTTTTGTAAAACCAAAACCCTGATCAGTTGAAAAGAACCCATCCAGCGATAAACCTTCCACCGGCAGCTGATAACTTGCACGGAGAATCCCGTTAAAATAAGTCGTTGGACTATAATTTTTTCCCGCCAAAGAGGCCATCGCAAGCGGATTTTTTCCCTGCTCAACACCAGCACCCAAACGGCCATCGGGGAATCGGGCAGGTAAGGTCGGGTATGTCCGGTACAAAAATTCGAACACGTTGGAAGCACCGTATCCGGCAATATAATTCCGGTTTTCTCTTCGTCCCGAAAGCTGAACCCCGAACGTAAGCTTTTCATTCACCTTCACATTAATATTGGAACGAACGCTGTACTGCCTGTACTTATTAACACCATCACGGAAAAGTCCATCCTGATACATTGTTCCGGCAGACACGAAATAATTAATTTTATCCGTTCCGCCTGATACGGAAAGGTTATGCTGATTTTGCGTTGCCAAAGGTTTCATCAACTCGCTGACCCAATTTGTATTAGGATAACTTACAGGATCTGAACCGTTTCTGAATTTTTCAATTTCCTCAGCCGTATAGCGCTGGTTCAAACCTCCCGATGGATTTCGGTAAGCATCAACCTGATTAATGATTGCTGCGTAAGTTGCGGCATCAACGAATTTGGGTAAACGCGTCGGCTGTACAAGTCCCTGGTTAAAGGAATAGTTAAACTGTGTTTTGCCGCTCACGCCTTTTTTCGTAGTGATCAGAATAACTCCGTTGGCCGCCTGAGCTCCGTAGATAGCCGCAGAGGCATCTTTTAAAACCGAAACACTTTCAATATCATTGGGGTTTAACCGTTCCAAACCGCCTACCGCATTGGCAATCCCGTCAATAACCACCAAGGGACTGCTGTCTCCCGTTGTACTTCTTCCACGTATCAAAATCGTCGAGCCATCAGATCCGGGCTCACCAGAACGGTTACTGGCAACCAGACCAGGCAAGCGTCCGGCAAAAGAATTAGAAATATTAGCCTGCGGACTGCGAACAATATCAGAGCCCTGAACGGTGGCAATCGAGCCGGTAATATTCTTTTTCGATTGCGTTCCATATCCCACAACAACTACCTCTTCGAGCGATCTGGCATCTACTTTCAGCGTAATATCCAACTTCGATTCCTTACCAATAACTACTTCCTGAGACAAATACCCGACAAAAGAAAAGATCAGAACAGATGGTCCCTCAGATTCATTTTTTTCAGGAATGCCTAATAAAAATTCCCCTTTTTCATTGGTAACCGTTCCTTGTTGCGAGCCTTTCAAAACCACGCTAACACCCGGCAAATGCTCGCCTTTGTCATCTTTCACGATACCGGACAAGGAAATTTCTGCCACTCTCACATGATCTGCTGCCAAAGTAGCCGCTCCATTCAGTAGAGAACTTTCAGGAGCATAAACTTTTCTGCTCCGTTTTAAAAGGATCTGTCCTTCCGTGGCCTGATAGTCAATTTGCAGCGGCTGGAGAAGTTTTTCCAGCACCGCAGAAAGCGGTTCATTCGTAGCCGAAACACTGACTTTCGTTTTGACCGGAATAATGCTCCGGCTGTATGCGAAACGCACTTTCGCCTGGCTTTCTATTCTATCAAGTGCATTTTCCAGAGAAATATTTTCTATCCGGATCGTCACATTTTTATTTAATAGATCCTGCGCCTCCGAACTGCGGGCGTAACCACCCGCGGCAAACATTCCGACCAGGAAGAGTTGTAGTATCGATAACCGCATAATGTGGTATGCCGTCTTGCTATTTAGAAAAAAATACATAAGTTTGGAATGGTTAATATGAACAATAAGAAGCCGTTCATCACCGCCAAGTGATGTGCAATCAGGCTTCGTTCAGGATCAGGGGTGCCTCAATCACCCCTGATTTTTTTTGAAGCAACTTTTAGTTTTCAGGTCAGGTTATAATCATAAGGTCTGGATTAGGTTAATATTTGGATTTTACTTTTAAAACTCAGTTTTCACTGCTAATTGATATTGGCGCATCCTTTTCCATCGATTGTAACAACATCTCCTTGCATCTGATATTTCGCTTCAACCATCTCCATGGTCATTTCCAGAATTTCTGAGAGGCGGTTGTTATCGAAAGTGGCTTTTATCCTGCAATTTTCAAGATCAGGATTGGCGAGGTTAATGTCCACATCGAACTTCTCTTCAAGCTTTTTTACGACATTCCCCAGTTTTTCATCCTGGAAAGTCAGAGAAACTGGCTGCCAAACAGGAAGTTTTCCCTTCGATTTTGGAAAATCGGCAGCTACCAACTCTCTTGAATTAACTTTAAAAACGCCCTGCTGATTTGGCAGCAACGTAATTTGTTTGCCGGCATCCTCAGGTATAGAAACCGAAACTTTACCGGTAACAACGGATACTTCATACTGAGAATCCCCCTGGTTCGCTTTTACGTTAAAGCTCGTCCCAAGCACTTTAACGAGAACGCCTTCACTGTTTACTAAAAATGGATGTTCAGGATCTTTCTGAACTTCGAAAAAAGCTTCGCCTAACAGTTTTACTTCCCGGACGCGGTTGCTAAATCTTTTTTGATCATAACTAATTCTTGCACCAGGATTCAGCGATACCATGCTGCCGTCAGGAAGTGTATGTTTTTTTACCTGTCTGGATTTGTTAAATACAGAAATGGGCCGTCCGCCAAAACCGAAAGAAATATCCGCTTTATTTAATGTAAAATAAATGGTGAGACCAGCGACGATCAGCAACATCGCAGCCACAGAAAGGTGAATAAAATTTCGTCTGGCGGATGTAAATTTCATCAAGGGCTTGATACCGGCATCGTTGTATGTTGCTTCTTTAATTTTCGCCTCTACTTTTTTCAAATGTCGAAGCTGATCAAATTGTTCTTCGGATATAGTTATCTCATCCGCCCCCGCAAGCGACAGATACCATTCATCTACAAGGAAAATTTCTTCCGGACTGCAATTCCCTTCAAGATATTTCTTTAAAAGTTCAGGTGAAATATTCCTATTATCCATTGTATTATACTGAAAAATAAACGATTAGTACAAGTCTATATTTACAAGACGCAGCGGAAGTCCGCAACCCTAGTGACTTTTGAAGAAATTTTATAACAATTACTATCCAAACCTTGCTAATTTTGAAGCTTCTTGAAGAATTCAGTGCATGACTAACCAATACTCGGAAAAAGTTGATCAGGAATTGTGGCAGCTTGCAAAGGCTGTGGACGACTCCCGTGCATTTGCGGAGCTACACCGCCGTTATTCTTTCAAACTGTACAAACTGGCCTTGGCCAAAACCGGCAACAGCCAGGTTTCAGAAGACCTGGTTCAGGATTTATTCGTGTCACTCTGGCTAAATAAGGCTGATATTAATATTGAAAAGGGGCTGAATGTTTATATATTTTCTGCAATTAAAAACCGGATAATCTCTCATTTCCGGAAACAGATCAATAAAACGAATATCTCGCTGGACGAAATTAATGTGGAGACGCTCGTTTCTCAATCTGCCGATCTGGTGCAGGAATGGATGCATCTTAACGAAGTTCAGGAATTGTACAGCAGTATCCTGGCTGAAATTCCCGAAAAAAGCCGGCAAGTATTTGAATTCAGCAGAAGCGGTGTACCAAACAAAGAAATAGCGTTATCGCTGGACATTTCCGAAAAAACCGTTGAGTTTCATATTACCAAATGTCTCAGGATTTTACGTCTTAAATTCGGCTATGCAGTAAATGTTCTGATTCTGCTATATTATTCTACATTCGTCTAATATTACCGGACGCTCCGTCTCATTGCGAAACAGAGCAGGATGAGTCTTAGAAATTTTATCTATGCCAACCGTGAAGCAATTGGTTCTTCCCAGTCCGTGGCAGTTTTTGATTTTTCCAACAAGATTGATAATTCAAAATCTACGTCTGAAAATTCAATTTCAGATTAAACTTATTAATTGGTAATGCAATATTATGTTCAAACAATTAATATTATCGATCTCATTTCCTTGCTGTTTCTTATGGTTAAAACACAAAAACTTATCATTCTAAATTGTAGGGAGGATCAGATTAACCTAACCAAACAATCCAGATTTATGAAAAGATTATTTTACCCTTCCGATCCACTAACCGGATTCATCATTATTATCCTTTTTGCCTGCATGCTTTCTTGTAAACAAGAAAAAACTTCAAACAATGATGCTCTGGCAGACTATTTCACATACGGCGATTCCATCGAATCTGCCGGCATTAAAATGATACCGATCAAGACGCCAGCGGGTGAGTTTAAAGTCTGGACCAAACGTTTTGGCAGAAACGAAAAAATAAAAATATTACTTCTGCATGGCGGCCCTGCCTTAACACATGAATATCTGGAATGTTTTGAAACTTTCTTCCAACGGGAAAGTTTTGAGTTTTATGAATACGATCAGCTCGGGTCGTATTACAGCGACCAGCCAACAGACACGACGCTCTGGACTATTGATCGTTTTGTTGAAGAGGTTGACCAAGTCAGGCAAGCCATCGGTGCTGACAGTACCAATTTCTTTATTCTTGGCAACTCCTGGGGAGGGGTGCTGGGTATGGAATACGCCTTGAAATATCAGAAAAACCTGAAAGGGCTGCTGGTGTCCAACATGATGGCCAGTGCGCCTGAATATGGCAAGTATGCGAACGACGTGCTGGCCAAACAAATGCCTCCCGAAGTACTTGCCGAGATAAGAGCACTTGAAGCTACAAAAGATTTTGCCAATCCCCGGTATATGGAGCTGCTCATGCCTCATTTTTATGCACAGCATTTGTGCCGCCTGCCCCAACTTCCTGATCCTGTAAACCGATCATTCAAGCATATCAACAATACAATTTACACGTTGATGCAAGGACCGAGCGAATTTGGTGTGAGTGGCCGTCTTGCTCGATGGGATATCCGCAGCAGATTAAAAGAAATTGCAGTACCCACGCTGATGATCGGCGCCAAACATGATACGATGGACCCGAAGGCCATGGAAGAACAAAGCAAAATCGTTCAGAAAGGCCGATACTTATACTGCCCGAACGGGAGCCACTTATCCATGTGGGACGACCAGAAAGTTTATATGGCGGGTGTGATCAAATTTATAAAAGATGTGGATGAGAAGCTTTTTTGATCAGTTAAGCTGTCAAAATACTTATCATCACGACGTCGTTGCCGTGATCATGCCACGCTGCTAAAACAAGATTTCAGCCATGCAATTTATATTGCAGGTGGCTGAAATCTTGTTACTGTCGACGAAGCTTGCCAACTGCCAACCTCTCATTTCAACGGCAAAGCAATTCGAAAAGAAGTTCTTGTACCTTCGAACCTGTTTTGGGCTGAGGTTTCAAAAAGCACTTTTGCCTCCATAAATATTCCTCCGGTTGTTAGATAGCTCAATCCGGAGCCGGCTGCAAAGGTGCGCTCATACGTATTTAGTAAGCGAAAGTTATCCTGATAATAGTGGTGATTCCCATCAAAAGAATCCTGGACAAGCTGTTTTAGATAATAACCTGCCAGTTCAGCCCGTAAGGTTTTTACCAAAGTATATTCAATCGCATAATTGACGTTGTAAAAAGCACCGGCTTTGCTTTTTGTGCCAGTTCTGTTAAAATTATAGTTCAGCTGATTTCTGGTGCTGATGCTGAATCTGTCGTTGAGAAAATAGGTGAAAGCGTAATAGGTGGACAACGTGTAAAATCTGGCAGAAGGATTGATGGTGTACCGGGAATCGGAACTTCCGCTGGGAACCGTCAAATCCATCTCGTACCTGCTATGGAAATTTTTATTAAAAAGCTTTTTCCCAGACCACTGTATCCCCGCTCCGAAAGTCATATCACCCATCACCCCCGGATTTACTGCGGGCGTTTTTCCGGCATCGCTTTCGGCCGACAATTTTACCAATGGAAGCATCGCCGTAAATTCCAGATTTCCCTTTAAAAACCTAACCTTGGAAAGATATATCAATTGATGCAGTGACAACAGATAATTGACTTTAAGATCAGCAGCTGTTCGTTTTGACTCTGAGTCATAAAATCCTTTGACTTTATATATCTGTGTATAATTCTGATAGTAAAATCCCGGCGGAGGTGCTGTTCCGTCCAGCATATTGGTCAGTCCCAGGTTGGTTGCCGGTAAACCCGGATCCTGCGCCTCACTATCGCGATGGCTTAGCAGTAATACCAGGCCCATCAGCAGCATGAATTTTCGTTTCACTATCAGTATTTTATAAACCGGTCGATCTGCATATTGATTTGGGTTTTCGTTTCTTCCGAAATCAGATTCCCGTTTTCATCCAGTTCTTTATCCACAGATGGCAGGTAAATTTTCATAGGCATGATATGCAGGTTGAAATAGTTGGCCATTCCCGTAAAATGATCTATGCCCCGAAGATTACCGTGGCGCCCCAATCCCAGGCCTGCCAGCGCAGCTTTTTTATCCATAAACGAAACCGGAAACTGGCATGCGTCTATAAATGTCTTGAATACGCCTGGAATACTGCCGTTATACTCTGGAATGACGAACAAGAATTTTTCAGCCGCCAGCACCTTCTCCTGAATCACCTGAAATGCCACACTTCTGTGCCCGTAAAGATCCGACGTGATGATATCTGACGGCAGGTCGGTCAAGGACAAAAGATCCATGGTTACCCCCCTGCTTTTCAGCTGTTTTTGATAATAGTTTGCTACTTTTAACGAGTTGCTCCCGGCGCGGTTTGTCCCCGAAATGATTAGATCCATACGTTTTATTTATTTTTAATACGGATCAAAGGTCGCTATTGCCCGCTCGCAGGGAAATATCAATTTACCGCCGTTAAGAACCAATTTCACTCCTTTCCCCATTTTAATCTACTTTTTGACAAGAAGAATTTCTTAACGCCAGTCTGAGGGATTTTTACCCGAAATTTTCTTAAAAAACCGGCTAAAATGTGACGTAGTATCAAAGCCAAGATGGTAAGCAATTTCTTTAATACTTGCAGTCGAAGAGGTAAGCAGATATTTTGCTTCCAGGTTCAGCCGGTTATGAATAATGCCCAACGCGCTTTCGCCGGTTTCCTGCCTGACAATCTTTCCCAGATACTTTGCCGAAATATCCAACTGATCCGCATACTCCTGCACAGTTTTCATTTGTAAAAAAGAATCATTTACCAGTTTTTTAAACTTCAACACCAGCTGATATTGTCTGCTTACCTGGCGGGCAGAATTCAGCAAACATTCTTCGCAGGTGCGGTTCATTTCATACAACAATTGTAAAATCAAAAGTTTGATAATCTGAAGATGAAATGGACTTGACGACCGGTATTCCAGATCGATTTTATCAATCAGACTTTTATATAGCTGAAAACTTTCATCACTCAGTTCAAAATAAGGTGGAATTTCCGGGTTTATTTCTGTCAGCTGATCCAGAATTGTTTCTTTAAGGAAACTGCTCGTAAGAAAATCTTTTTTGAAAAGTACCATACTTAAATGCAGATCCGGCGAAATATTCCGGTAAGAATTTAAAACATAAGGCGAAATAAAATGTAATGATCTCGGCTCTACTTTAAATTCAAATGCTCCGGACGTTTTCAGACAACTACCCTGATGGCATAAAACCAGCCCATAGTGATCAGTCTTAACCGGTACCTGGCAAGGTAAAAAAACCACGTGATTCAAAATCGTGAAATTATCAAGAATAACGGTTTCGGTTTTGTTAAACAAAAACGCTTCGTTTTTTCCTGTATTGGCAAGAGTCACTTTATTAACCGATGCGGCTATACTTAAAACGGAATATTTTTTCTCTGTTGATGAATAATTCGGATACATATTTTTAACAAAGATTTTGTGGACTCACACATAGATTCTGAACCCGTTTTTTACGCTGTTTTTGAGAATCCTGTCTAATCCAAATAAATAACCGGTTACCGGAATATAATTTCGGTAACCGGTTTTAAATAAATGCAGTAGGCCTCTCCTGAAATCGTTTAAACGACCGGAATTGCCATACGCACTTCCACTTTTGCCCCGAATTGAATGATAGGACAGCCTTTTGCGATTTCAACTGCGTCGTCGTAGCTCTCCGCTTTAATCAGAAACAAGCCTCCAACTGATTCTTTGATTTCTGCATAGGGACCGTTGGTTATCGTATTGTTCCGGCTCACGACTCTGCCGTCCAGATCCCAGCGTTTTGGCGGGTTAACAAGTTTGTTCTGCGCAGCAATGCTACCCACCCAATCCTGAAATGGTTTGATGGCTGATTGCATTTGCTCTGCCGAAGGACTGGCATCTTTATTGGTTATATCTCTATGGATCACTAACAGGAATTCGTTCATTTGATTTAAAAGTTATTGGTTATAAATTGATTTTTAATTACTGATTTTTTTAAAGTGAAACAGGTGAATTTCTTGTTGAACACCGTGTTTATTTTTTAACCTTTTGGAAACAAATAAAAACACTAACCATAATGACTATACGAAATCAGCTGATACACACCGAAGGTTTAGTCGGAAGTAATTTTAATCTCACGGTTCACTGAGTTATCCCAACGGATTGCCAATACTTTTCAACCGAATTGCCCCACCTGATACGTTCCCGCTGTAACCGCGAAAGCAATATTGAAACGGTTCCAGGTATTGATGCTAGTAACCGCAAGCGTCAGGTCGATCAGCTCTTCATCGGAAAATTGTGTTTTTACTTTGTCATAAACCTCATCAGGCACCACGCATTTTGTGACCGCCTCTGCCCACGCCAGCGCCGCTCTTTCTCTGTCTGTGTAATAAGGCGTTTCACGCCAGGCACTTACACCATACAAACGCTGCTCCGTCTCGCCCTTCGCTCTTGCGTCTTTGTAATGCATATCAAGACAATATGCACAGCCGTTAATCTGGGACACTCTGAAATAAACAAGTTCCCGAAGGTTTTCTTCGATCGAAGCTTTTTTAAGGTACATGCCGCTGGCGTACAACGTTTTTATAGCATTCTGTCCTTTTGTCTGAAAATCTGGTCTTTGTTCCATGTTGTTTTTAATTTAATTGTTACTAAAAATGAATGACAATTGAGATATCAGATCTGGACAACCTGTCTCAGTTTTTTTTAAATTATTGTTCAATAACCGGGTGGCTTATTAAACACGAAGACGAATTATATTGTAAGACAGTCTTGCCATCGGCTTTCGGTTTACGGCAGTTATTCCAAATTGACTTCTCACATAGATTTGACAACCGGATGCCACAGACCGAAAACACTACAATATGATTACTTTGGCAAAAAATTTACAATAGAAACACTTTGAAAAATCCGGTATGTTGTTTTAACAAAGCAGCATTTCTCAATACTCAATACATTTTCACATGTGCAGAATATCTCTGATTTCCTCCGGAGTGTAAAACGACGCCAGTTCAGATTCATCGATGATTTCTTCCAGCTGGTCATTGCTGGGCGAAACCGCCAGTTCATTGTAGTTTTTAATTTCAATCAAATCTGCGTGAACGAGGCCTTTTAGCACATTCAGAACATTATCCACGTCGTTTTCTGATAAAATGTTAATCTGAAAAGTTTTCATACCAAAATGAGTTAAAGAATTAATAAATCGTATTTTATTTAAACCGGCAAAACAATTTCCCTTATTTCTCCCTCCATTTTAATAAACCCCATTTTCCCTTCTTCAAAGTCCGATAGCGCCTTACCCAGCTCACCGGGTGAGCTCATGGCCATAGCACCCGAAGAAAAAATCGGTTCATTCAAAGGCTGACCACTTAAAAAGACAAACTGGCTGTCTGCATCTGCACCGAATTCCAATTCTTCTTCATTTTCAGACGAACCAAACGCTACCACAGCTCCTGTGTCAAGCTTTAATGACGTGACTTGGTTTTTGAAAGCAACACTACCACCGATAACGTACACCGTTCCTGTCCGCCCGGGTAAAAGTTTGTGTGAAAAATGTTTTCCGGCAGACAGGAAAATATGCAGAAAAGTGAATTCTTCCGGCGTTTGCACAGCGTTTTTTATACCTCCCGTGCTACCCGTTACCACCCTTACTTTAATACCTTCACCCGATATTTCCGGAATGTCGGCACTGTCAATAAACAGACTTTTCGCGCGCTGCTGTTTTTTATGTGCAGGAATATTGACAAATAATTGAAGCCCGTGCACTCTTGCTCCGTTTGGTACCGGAAATTCAGTGTGAACTACCCCACTTCCTGCCCAGGTCCACATGAGGCTTCCCGGCGTAATCACGCGGTCGGTGCCAATGGAATCCAGATTGTGATACGGCACGGAATCTTCAAACAAATAACTGATCGCCGACATGCCGGCATGTGGATGTGCACCAAATACATCGTTGGTAAGCTGAAAATGGTCAAATCCGATAATGGGATCCATTAATCCGTCGAACCGGTTCCCTCTCACTTTAATTGCAGAAAATTCACCATTGCCGGTATTGGTCGTTTTAACTACGTCGGAGATTTTTAAGCTTGTCATTTTGACTTATATGATTAGAAATAGAAAAATTGCGGTTACGTTATTTTAGGCCGTTGCCGATGTTTCGGATTGCCCGGCTACAAGTGTCTTCTTGTTCTCTCTGTTTTCTGACCTGAAAATCATTCGCAGCGACTGATCGCAGGTCAGATAAGCCACTGCCCAGCTGTAAAGGGTTCTTATCATGTTGTCGTAGCTCACCAGCGAGATCAGGTGTATAAAAAGCCAGCTCATAAGCCCCAAAAATCCACCAAGGTGAAACTTGTGCTTGAAAAGATCGGCATAGGCATATCTTCTGCCAATGATGGCCATATCGCCGCGATCAAAATATTTGAATGGCTTCATCGGTTTCCCTTTCGCAACGGCCAGCAGGTTTTTGGCGAGTGTTTTTCCCTGCTGAATGGCTGGCTGTGCAAGCTGAGGATGACCGGCTGGATACGCGCTGTCGGTATACTGGATGCTTATATCACCAACGGCATAAATATCATCATAACCCTGCACACGATTATAAGCATCCGTAATCATTCTTTTCCCTCTTCCAAGATGCGCTTCGTCGATGCCATCGAACGTATTTGCGATCACACCCGCGGCCCAGAGTAATGTTTTTGCCTCAATAACTTCACCAGTCGACAAATGCACCTTTCCGTTTTCGTATTCCAAAACATGTGTATTTAACCTTACGTGTATACCCATCCGGTCAAGGGCCTCATATGCAGCCTCATGGGTTTTGTTACTCATGGGCGCCAGGAGAAAAGGCGAGCCATCCACCACATATATTTCTGCGTGATGCTGTTTCATTTCAGGATAATCGCTGCCAATAATGTATTTTTTCATTTCAGCCAGCATTCCCGCTACCTCCACTCCCGTCGGGCCGCCTCCTGCAATCACGATGGTCAGCAATTTTTGTTTTTCGACCGGATCTTTTTCAACAGAAGCAAGTTCCAGCGTTTTAATCATCTCATTACGGATATAGAGCGCATCGTCGATACCTTTCAGTGAAAATGCATTTTTGCGCACACTTTCATTACCAAAAAAATTCGTTTTTGAACCTGCGGCAAAAATCAGATAGTCGTAATTCACATCACTTCCGTCATTAAGATACAACGTTTTTAAGACGGGATCAACATGCGAGACGGTTGCCATCCGGAAAGCGATTTCTTTATTGCTAAAAAGCTTCCTGAATGGATAACTGATACTCGAAGGTTCCAAAAAACTCGTTGCAACCTGATACAACAGTGGTGTGAAATAGTTATAATTATTTTTATCGATCACGGTGACAGCATAGTATTTATTGTTGTAAAGCTGGCGTGCCATGTTTAGCCCTGCGAAGCCTCCGCCGATAATTACAATGTGTTTTTTAACTTGTTGAAGGTTTTCCATCAGGATATTATTTACTGTTGATAATAGCGTTTACACCCGCCTCCCGGAGCACCAGAAAATGTACTTTAAATTTTCTTATCGTTTTCCTCAGAACCAGACGACTGATCTTTTCTAAACAACTTATTCGGTTTTCGAAGCTTCCAACTCTACTGCCCAGCGATGAATGTAGGCAAGCAATTCATTTTTATCCGGCACATTTCCACTTTCTGAATAAGCTCCGCTGACGGTTATTCCAAGGCCGATACACAGCGGAATGTCCAGTTGTTTTTGTAATCCAAGACCATAACCTGCACAAAAACTGTCCCGTAAGTCGCTCGTTGTCTTGATGTGAACCGGTTTTCTTCGGGTAATTTCAAAGTGTTCCTTTTTAGAAAACAGCATCGCCTGATCCGTTGAATACACGACCAGATTTTCAATATTCACCGTGTTAAAAATGGCAAGATATTTTGCTCTGATTTCATATACGGTTAACGCTGAGAGATCTATATCCGGATTTTGGCCATAAAGTAACCCCCACAATTTCATCGCTTCATTTTCATCCATTACAAAAGTTACCCGGCCATAATGAGAAAATTCGCTGATAATATCCAGGATTTCATCGACTTCAAATACACGTCTCCGGGTAGGATCACCGAGATAAAAAATGAATTCAAAATCCTTTTTATTAAGTGGCTTGATCACGTCCGAAAGCAGGCCATACCATAAATCCGAAGCACTGTAAACGTTTGACCAATTTGTAAAAGGAATGATGCGGCAGCCTTTAAAAAGATTGCTTAGTTCTTCAACCATGGCGGAATTTTTAATGTCATGCCATTTCCACACCGCCTTGTTTTCAGTATCAGAATTATTTACAGTTTCATCCGAAAATTTCAAATCATTGGTAAAAGCATTCAGACTGACACTACGTATTCCAAAGGCTTCAAAAAATTCCGCTGGTACGGATTCATTTGCCCTCATAAAGTTACATGGATTGCTTACCGCGTCAGTCCCGGATACTGCATTATCTGTATTATCATCAAGAAAGACATTGCCCTTTCCGCTGAAATTTCCTATAATTTCCAGCAGGCCCGATAATACCAAACCTGCATCTTTTGACTGCTTGCCCATTGTATACATAGTCTTTTTTGATTAAGTAAAACATTAATTATCAACCCGTTTCACAGATTTTCAATTTCCCTTTCTCACTTCCACACTACCTCCCAATTCCAGAACGGGACATTGGCTAGCTACCTTCGATGCTGTTTCATAATTGGCAGCATTGATGATGATTATACCGCCAACTGATTCCTTCATGTCCATATAAGGTCCGTAGCAAACTGCCTCCCCGGGACCCATGACAAGGCCTTTTTCATCCAGCCGCTGAACGGGCCAGGCAAGGATGTTTTCGGCGCCCAGGTCGTTGAACCAATCCTGCCAACGCGTATCATGTGCCAGCAGCTGCTCACCCGTGGGCTGCATTTTTTTTGTTTTATAATCTCTCCGAAATATTAATAAGAACTCATTCATTTTATTTTTCCAGCTAATGTTATTTTACAAATTCGGATGGCTACCTGCGTTTTTGACCGTTCCTGCACAAACAGGATCACGACAGCTTGTTCGGTCGTTTTAACCAGCCTAAGACATCTGTATATATTCAATCATCATGCCAGATATTTAAATTTTTGATTTACAGAAAGTTACCATTTTTCGCAAGCAGTCGTTTACACTGTATTTAGTCAATCAACTTTCCTTTTAGCGATATTCAGTCGAAGTATCCGGGGGTAGTAAATCTGGTGACATTAATTCTGCATCTGAATCAGGCATAACTGCGCAAACAATTTTCTCTCACGGTTACTGAATGAAGTGACGCTGCAAGTTAATTAGCGAAATATCGTCGATAATGTGAAGAACCAAGTTCAATAACACTCTAATAATCAATATATTACTGTTTGGCACGGTTTGTGAATAGATAGAATTGAAGATTTGCAGTCCGTCATCGGGACTGCAAATTTCTGAGCTGCCATACGCTTCGGCAATGCCCTTCGGAAATAATTGGCAGCCAATATTCTCTGAATAAATTATAATGTAAACTATATTACTTATGTTCACCCCGAAACCTTACCAGCACCAGACTTCTTCAACAGTTTTAAACACGTTAGTTTCCAAAAAAGATACTAGCCTGACTTTTGAAGTCGGGACGCTTGAATCGTCCCCTCTTAACAAATTCCATGCAAGATCTCAATCTCTTACGCAGGGATTTTATGAAATTGTATTGATCAAAAAAGGCTCCGGTAAACTCAGGATCGATCTGCATACACAGGAAATCCATGATAATATTGCCGTGCTTTTGTCGCCCGGACAACTTTACACTTTTCAACCTATCGGCGCAATTGAAGGTTATCGCATTTCCTTTTCACAGGAATTTCTTTTGTGTACCGGAAGTGAGGCTTCCGTTCCATTTCACTCAGCAAAACCTGCCGGACAAAATCGATTTCCATCCATTCTGCTAGACCAGCAAATGCAAAAAGAAGTTGAATTGATCGTGGTTAATATGATCCGTGAATGCTCAAATTACTTCCGGCTAAAATCAGAAGTATTACAAGGGCTTTTAAAGATATTGATGATATACCTGTCAAGAAAAATTGATGTTAATCCGGTTGTTCCCAGCCAAAGCCATACGAATGACCTGATTACCAACTTTCGGCTGATGGTTGACAAAAATTACATTGCCAAGAAAATGGTGGCCGATTATGCTTCCGACCTTTTTGTTACGCCTAATTACCTTAACGAAGTGGTCAAAAAAAGCACAGGTTTTACGGCAAGTCATCATATTCAGCAACGTGTAATTCTGGAAGCTAAGAGACTGGCCGTGAACCCCAAAATGAGCATGAAAGAAATTGCATTCCGTCTTGGTTATGAAGACATGGGACATTTCAGCAAATTCTTCAAAAAGAACAACGGCATCAGTTTTACAGAATTCAGAAATCAAATTAATACTTTAAGCTGATCGCCGCTGATAAAATTATCGCAATAAATCAATAAAAAACGGAGGAGAATCTGATCAATTCTCCTCCGTTTTTTATTGTAAATAATACTTCCCAAAATCTTAAATCACTGGTTTGAACGCCGTTTTTAAAGGATAATGTTATTCTGCGCTTTTAACATCGGAGGCAGGTCTTGTTCGCCCAGCATTTGCCTGAGTTCAATTTCCACCACCCGGCATATCTGAGAAATCGGCACATCGTTCGCACTGCCTTCAAACGGATTTTCGGTACTTTCTCCGACCTGTTCAAGCGAAGTATACATCCACGAAATCACAATGCTGAATGGCACCACAAGCCAAACCATATGCCCTTTCAATATGCCGTCTGCGATTTCATTAAGCTTGTCAAATTCTTTTAGCAGTCCAAACGGCAGAACCAGACAAAAAAGCCTAACAAAAAAGGTGTTGATGATCGCATATTGTCTGGGATAAGGCGAATCCTTAATATGTTCGGATTTTCCCTGCTGATTGAGAAAATCGCGCAGATGCCTTTCCATTTCTACAAATTGAAGCAGCGAAATTTCTTCATTGGCGTACAGTTTTTTAAGAAACGCACTTTGGAAACTCATAATTCGGGTAGCCTTGTTTCCCGACAATAAAATATGTTTCAACTCGTCGGCCGAAAGGTACTTTTCCAGTTCCGTTTTTAACGGCGTTTGTTTTTCGGGTATTGAGTAAAACTGCTGATATTCTGCATTGTGTTTTTTGCTTGTGGTTTCCCATATCCTGTCGCCCCGCATTTCGTAACGAAGTGCAGTCAGCCAAGCCAAATGACGATAAATCAGTTCCTTTGAAATGAGTGGATTATTGATAAAATCCCGGCTGACTAATCCCCAGGCCCGGCTGAAATTTAAAATACCCGTCCATACGTGCTGCGCTTCGTTGGTCCGGTTGTAGGTTTGGGTATTTTTAAAACCAACAGTAAAAGCGGTGGCAGTTCCAAGCAGTGCCACGATTGTCCAGGGAATATTTAACCATTTAAAATCAAATAGCTGGTATAATATAACCGGGACTATTCCCAAAATCATCAGGACATAAATATTTCTTCTCGTCCAGAAAAGAAATTCGGATAGCTTGTAAGATTTGCCTGCGTGCATTGCTATATTTATATTACTTTAAAACTCTGACTTTCATATATTTAACAAAATCAAGTAACTGTTAAACAAGAGGTTAGCCTATACAAACATATAGGCTAACCATACTATTGTTCAATTGCTTACTCAATAGATCGGGCGCCTTATAATCCCCATCTTCTGTATTTTCATTCCATCACTTAAATCGCCATCCGGATTTCAACTGTACCACCCAGTTCGAGAACCGGACATCCCTGTGCAATTTCCCTGGCGTGATTATAATCCTCCGCTTTTATAATGATCAAACCGCCCATGGATTGATTCCCTTTGTGATAAGGCCCATCGGCGTGCCGTTTTTCCCTTGTAACCACTACTCCCTGAGAATCCCAGCGTTGTACCGGCCTGACCAGAAGATCCTGCGCTGCCAGACTAAGAAACCAGTCTTGCCAGTGTTTAAGATAAGTTTGCATTTCCTGCTCCGAAGGCTGACTCTCTTTCGTGTTGTAATCTCTTCGAAATATCAATACGAACTCACTCATATTCATGAATTTAAGGGTTGTTTATCTTTTTATTATTCAAATCCATCAAGCGGCTGATCGACCATCCGTAATTCGTCGTTCAAAAATTCACTCCCTTCACTTGTACTCTCTTCATGCAAATAAGTAATAGTCTCCGGATGGTGCTCGTGCGACTGACCGGATTTTTCATTGTGTGAAAAAGTATTAGTGAGGTCTTGAAAAATGCTCATGTTATTAAAGGTTTATGGTTATAAAATGGATTTAGAAAAAGCAGGCGTTTCATTGCCTTCAAACAGGTCACTATCCCATTCTGCCAGATCGGCGCCGACTTCATACGTACTTCTCAAAAATTCAAGCAATTTCTGCTCCGGATCATCCGCGTTTTGTACTGCCGAATAAGGTAAAATATATTCTCCCAGCGAAGGATTGTAATAAGCTTCCGACGGACCAATTTTTCCGGCGGCATATCCTTTGGGTTCGGGGTACAGATAACAATAAAATGCGGCCTCGGGAAACGCTTCGCTTCCTGTCCAGAAACCAAAATCCATCAGTTCGTGACTGTAAGCGTCCTGCAAGACCCAGTCTGGCAAACCCGGTATCTTCCCCGGATGTTTGGGAGCTTTTCTTCCTGAAAAGAAAGCTAACGCAAGATCAAATCCTCCCCAGAAGAAATGAATAGGACTGGCTTTTCCGTTAAATCCACATCGGAAAACCATAAACAAATCCTGAATAGAAAGCAGCGCCTGATGAAAAGCAGTGACATGATTTTCATCATAGCTGGCGTGCACATTGTCCATTTCAAACGGAATTGGATTCTCAATTTCCGAAGGAGCAGTCATAATGGACAGTTCAATTCCCAGCGATTCGAGCAAGGCAAAAATACGCTCATAAAAAGCTGCCACAGATAATCCGTGCAGGTCAAATTCTCTTGTCTGCCCCGTGCTGGTACTGATTTTCAGCTTATGTATCAGGAAATTGAAATCAATCTGGAAATCAATATCCTTGTAAGGCATACTTTGCGTGGACAAGCCGTAAGGCGTTATATGCAGGGTAATGTTCCAGGAATGATTGGCCCAGGGAAGCGTAGCCAGCTTGATTTTCCCTGCTATCTGCGTCCATAATTGAAGCGTTTCGTATGTCCTTTTGCCGTTCTCATAAGAAAGTACCGGCCAGTTCTTTTTTATCATTTTAGTTTTTATTAATGACGAAAATTTGTGTTTTTAAAATTCACAAACCTGTGCAATACGACCAAGTATGGGCAAAGACTAATTAATTCAGGCAAAAGCACTCAATTCACTTTTTAAGTAAGTTCCCTTCCCCATCCTATCGCCGCGTTGCTGATCGGAATTCCGCGGGTAAACCGCGCCGACGTAGGCTTTTTCCGTGCACGAACGGGTGGAAAGTGCACACCTTTTACAGCATCCCCGGCGAGCT
>Ga0247817_10000078_pt1 | contig 91186 bp, 126 predicted proteins | sample UWRJL212509R1_FD_178010 | JGI IMG/M metagenome (GOLD analysis project Ga0247817, IMG submission 178010) | Plant litter microbial communities from Arlington Agricultural Research Station in Wisconsin, United States - UWRJ-L212-509R-1 | ecosystem: Environmental > Terrestrial > Plant litter >... | reverse complement strand
CTACTCCGCACTTCGCACAATGTGTTTTGCCCAATTGAGTATGTGTGCGAGATGTATTCTGTAAGTAGTAATTCTTCGAATATATTCCCGTAGGGATACTACTTACAGAATACATCTCGCACACATACTCAATTGGGCAAAACACATTGTGCGAAGTGCGGAGTAGTATATTCGACATTTCCAAATTTTCTGTTTTATTTATTTTATTTTAAGGTATTTTATTTGGCATAAAAATAGCCGCCATATTTGGCAGCTATTTTTTAAAGGCATTATTGTTGGTATCTAATGGAGGCTGAAGACCATGCTATATTCTGATGGATCATACTCTGCAATGACTATCTTTTCATCCCCTTCCTCAACCCACACCTTGAACATTGAGTAGCAGTGTATCTTTCGGTCATCAGACCCTTGTTGGCCGGCTACTCTATTCCTCCTGGGCATAATGCCATCGAATAGCGCTTTAATGTAGTTATCGGCATCAGGAGTATTCATGTGTGGCGAATGCAGCATTTTGGCTCGCTTGGGCTTTCTCCACGATTTCGGGAAGGGTACATGAAAGTGTACAGCAAAATATCCAATAGGCATTATAAATTCATTTTTCTTAGCCCAGTTCCTGAGCTCTTCCTTATATGCGTTGTACTTCTCAAGCTGCCGCTTCCTTGCCGCTAAATGGCCTGGCTTGCCATGTGTATCAACTCTATTGTCATCCAGCTGCTTTAGGTATTCTTCAGATACTCTAAAAAGCCATTTTTCATTTTGCGTGCTTCTTACATTTGTAGAAGGGAAAATGGGTATCGATGTTATTTTTATAGGTTTCATTTCTTCCAGTTTCTTAAGAATTTTTGAACTTCACCAGGCGCCTCATTCTCCATCCATTTGGGAATATATGCCTGTTGGTTATAGTTTAGGCATTTCTTGTTCTCCATGGCCTCATTAAGCAAGTCCTGCTCCAGTCTAAGCATCCTATATATATCAATGGCCACGGATGACCCTTCTTTCCTCATATCTGAGTCTACCATTTCTATCTTACCTCTCAGACACCTGGTCTTACGAATAAATGCTCCCAGCACATACAATACGCTGTCCGGATCGTCTTTACCCAATCGAAGGTATCTTTCTATGCTTTCAGACAGCTGCTCTGCAGACTGCTTCAGCGACTTACCCTTCCATATAAAATAAGATTTACCAAACCATACTTTATATACAGAAGGGGCTCCATAATAGCTTACTGATGGTAGCTCTATTGGATACTTTTTTGTTACAATTAACTGTGCTGGCTTCATTTGAATTTGTTTTTATAAGTTTTTAGAAAATGGGCATTATGGACTACATGATATGGAACTTTATACTCTGCAGCTAAGTCGTATAGATTTGCATTTAGTTCCCTGATTCTTAATATTTGGTCTGGCTTGAAGTTTGCCGGCCCCTTATTTAATCCGGTGCGCCGGGCATGGCATACGTTTTCTTTATGTGTTGCCCATTCCAGATTTTCGATTTTATAGTTGTACTTATCACCATCTATATGATTAACTACAGGCTTGTTATCTGGATTTGGAATGAAGCACTCCGCAATCAATCGATGAACCATCCATTTTCTGCCATCCCAGTCTATCACTTGTGGATATTTACCTGACTGGTATATTTTATCAGCATTTATATCTCCGTTGCTCCATACATATAATCCACTGCCAGAATGGAACTTGGCGCCGCTATCCAAAAATTTTTTAACTATCCTTGATATTCTTGGCATAAAATAAAAAATGGGATGCGCAGCACTTGGCCTACTACGCACCCCATTTGGAGGTTATTGCTAACCACTCTCGCCGGCCAAGGAAGTGAGTGGTTATTGTTCACAAAGTTAAACTATATCTTCATTTTTAACGATCAGTATTTTGTACCCTAACTTTCCCAGGGCTTCGCTAAAAACGGAGACGTCCATTTTTATTTCTCTGCGTAACTGCCGGCGAAAGGTTGTAGGAGAAAATTTACACCAATCGGATAGCTTTTCAGCTGACACATTTTCTCGCTTCATTATGCCTTCAAGTACTTTTTGCATTTGATGTGCTATTAATTCGAGCAAATATAGCATTATTGTGCGAATAATAAGAATATTATTTCACTTGAGTGTTATAAATTTGGCTTTTATAGCACAATTTTTTAGTGCTTCGGCATTTTCTTGACCATAAGCGATGAGGATACTTGGTGCTCCGGCAGTGCCTCCCTGCTCTCCACTTACATGGTAAAACCTGATTCTTCCCTTTATAAAAAGCACCGCATGAGCCTTATTCCAAATGGATTCAAAGAACATCTTAGTTTCTGTCCTGGCGAATGTTAGGGCGATACCGTTCCCGTGTCCCGCCAGTTTCTTTATCCATAGGCTACATTGGTTGCCATACGGAGGGTTGCACCAAATTCGGTGCTCCTGCGCCCACGCTGCGCTAAGTCCGTCATCTTCAATGGTAAGATGCTGTTTTGCCGTGTCCCAAGGCCTATTTATCGGGCTGCATGGGTCTAAATCGAAGATACCTAAGGATCTAACTATCTCTGGCGGGGTAAGCCATTCATCCTTACCATCTGTTGTGCGTTCGAAAAGTGTGTTCATTTTTTCTGAAAAAATTTTGGCTTCTGAAAATTATATTTTTTTATAGTGCATACGAAATCGCTATACCCACCAGTACAATTCCGCCCTCCCCCCTCCCCCTTCGGTGGACCCCCTCCCCTTCCTTCCGGCCTCCCTCGGGTGTGAAGTAGTTCCTCCAAGTGCCTTGCCTCCTTCCGTTCCTTGCCGCGTTCCTTGGCTGCCTCCTGGTCTCTCTGTGGATGTGTTCCGCTCCTCTGTCTCTTGCCTCTTGTGCTCTGTGGTGGTGCCTGGGTAGGTGTGGTGCTTCGCTTTGTGGGGGTTGTTTCTTTGGGGGGTCAGGGTTCGGGGTGCTATAGGGCAGCGGTGGCGATGGCACCGGGAAAGGGGAGAATAAATATTGGGGTTTTAACATGGACTTCAAGTATTAATACATTATGTAAACAAATATGAAATAAATAATGTACAATATGTTTAATAGTTGCTTATCTTTGTGGTGTTATTAATCACTAACAATTTAAATACTTACAGCATGAGCACTTTAAACACAGTTACCACAGTAGTATTAAGCCGCAAAGAATTGGCCGATAAGATCAATAAATACATACTTGACACCATAGATGCCGCCGGTTATGAAGATGTAGTATTGACCGATGATAAAAGCAAAGTAAACTTTGTAATGTCTGAATTTGAAGCCATAGCTAATTATCCCGACAATATAAAGCGCCTACCTAATGAAATAGATCGTTTTGCAGATTGGCTTGCTGGATTGCCTAGTATTATAAATATAGACTTTGAGAATTATAGAATAATAGAAATAGCCAAAGAGTGGGGCAGCCTGTCAAGCAATCCAACATCAGGACAACAAAATAAGATTATAGGTAACTGGTTTAACTACATATCAAACAAGTTCTTCCAGCTTCATAAAAAACTAAATAAATAACGTTTGGGGTTTATCCCCCTTACTAATGCAGCCACGCCAGAACGGGTGAGAGTCCAAAGCCTCTATAAATAGCAGATGGGTAATAACTTACAACAAATAATATCTATTTTATGAATACTACTAATAGCATTTACCAGGATTTATTTATTACTATACAAGTTAAAAGAATTGACCCGTCAGAAGAATTAAAGCTGCTGAAGGGTCATACATGGGAAAAAAGATCATCTGATTTTTTTGGGACGGAATTTATAAAAGATTGGGACGGCATATTAGGAAATTATACCTGTAAGCATATGCCAACGGATGTAGAATTAACGAAAATCACAAAATTAGTTTATGAAATATATGGTCCGGTTACCAAATACTCTATATGGTGGGCCGCAGCAATAAAACATTGGCGTATAACATTTGGGAATTAAGACGTTGTAAGCCTGTAACCCTATCATTTTTAAGTTTTCACTATTAATACATGCTCTATGAAACATATACAAATAAAATTCACAATAAATACAGCATTTGCTGAGTCATATCAAAATGATGGTGCCGGGTTATACAATAAGCACGGCAAGCCACTAACAAATATATCAGATACCGCCCAGGCAATAAGGGCATATGCTGAAGAATGTTTAAAGATGTCGGAATTTGCCAAAGCTATTGATGCGCTGGGAACTTTCTACTCCCAAATAATTAGTAAAAACGGTGCTGTATCACTAACAGAAATTGAAGAGGCGGTTAAAAATAATGCCTGTCACTTTCTAGGACTTACCCCACTTCATTTTAAAGTTACAACCCATAAAAACAAGACATCAATATCATTTTACGGCTGCAATGTAGCTATACAAATATCTTAACATGAAAACCACAATACCAGCAAAAATAACCAATGTAACAGAGGCGCAAATATTCCTGCATGCCCTTTTTGTAAATAGAGAATCATATCACCCTGAAGACCCAGCGCAAGATATAGGGTGGACAGACCAAAAAGGTAATTTTGTGGGCTTATTCTCACCTGAAGAGGCCGCGCAACTCAATAGCTTGATGATAGATATTTACAGCCTTGAAAACCCGGCCTTTGACCCTTGCGAATACCTTTTAGAATGTGGCGCAGACACCTATATTTTAGGCGATCAGCCTGCTACCTGCCCATTATGTGGTGGAAGAACAGAATTTACTGATAGTTCAGACCATGCGGGGCATTATCAAATACATACCTGTCTCAATGATGATTGCAATATCAGATTTAAAATGGTTGAGGATAACGATACCACAACAATAACTGATTATATACCACAACTATTATTTTTATCTTAAAATCAAAATATTATGACACACATAGTAATAGAAATTAAACAAGGTGAGATTGCCTGCATAGCTACAAATGATGAGAATGTAAAAATAACACTAATAAATCACGATGAAAATTGGCAGGATAAAAGCACTTATCAGCCAGATAGCGTAATGACTAATGAAGGACTTAAAGAATACATAGAGAAATTGCAGTTTGACCCCGAAAGTTAAAGATTTTAAATAGTGATTAAGGCGTAATAAACCGTGCGTTCCCCTTTACCGGGGAGGTTCACTTAAAAAATGGAAGTTATGGTAACATATCAAATGACATTTAAGAATACTACAGCCTTTGTAAAAAATACAAACGATGTATTTTACTGGGTGAATAAAGCAGGGGCTATAATAACCGATAAAATGAGGCAAATAATATCTTCTGATTTACTTGCATTCACTGGAGCATACAATAGTATTGCAATAGGCAATAATCCCGGTAACCCATCTGTTACCGTGCGTAAAGTGGATAAGGTGTTATACAGTGTTCAATATGCCCAGCGAATTAATAAAACGTTCGAGAAGGTAAGGCAGATGATCCCCGAAGATTGCCAAGCATATATACACCTAAAAGAAGGCAAAATAAGCCTGTGCGGCCCCATGTTTTATGATAGTATATGTGGTAATGGCTGGATGCATAGCTATATCGAGAACCTTAAATTTAGCAACAACGGATACCTGAAAGGTTATACATCTTCAGATAATACCATTGCTAAAGATATATACAAGGCGCTGAAGAATTACAGGCAATAACTTTCATGCGAAATAGCTAAAAATATTCGGGTTTAAAATAAGGGCAATTTGGCCAAAATAATAACCATAAAATACCTTCAGATGAATAACGTAACAGCAAACTCAAAAATCACCAGCACGACTACTACCACAGCGGTAAATATAACATTCTCTAAAGAGGGGGCACAGTATACTGCTGAGTTCACAGTAACCTCTATATGGGATAGAGAAACAGACTACACTATGGTAGAATGCTGCATCAACAACCAAATTAATATGCCGGCGCTGACAGATGATGAGGACGCAATATTATGGGCCATGGCTAAATCAGGTATCCCATGCTGACAATATACACGCTTGCATTCTCTACGCTGAAGGAGGATAAGTTTTTACTAGCTCTTCTTATATCCTTAGTGATTGATGGGATAGGAACAGGCCTTTTACTATACTATTTTTATTAACCTCATTTGGGCAGTGATGCCCCTGCGCTCTCGGCTCTTGCTTACCACCTTGAACGAGGCGCAGTTAAAATATTATTTTATGGAAATTACAGTATTCGAGAATCAAGGATTCCCCGTACAAGTAGGACACGCTAACTCCTGGGCTCAGTTTGCAGAAATGGCATACAACAGACTAGAGACATGGAATGAAGTTTACATAATGCGAAACAATATCATACTGAGCGAGGGAGCTGTCGCTCGGGCAGTTATCGCACTTGATATTCCAAACGCAATAAAGACATACATTATAAACAATATTCGCATAGACAAATTTACTACATCATGAATCGCCAGCAAAAGAAATCAGATCTCATGTACACCTTCTACGCTTACCTGAGAGTAGCGCATAATGTGACAAAAAAGAAACAGGCACGCAAGGTAACTACTGCCGGGAATGCACCTGTATCTCTTCCCTCATTTTTAAAATAACACAACATTGAACCAGATAAAACGCTTATGGGCTGGAGACAAAATACCAGTAGGTTCCTCCATCGCAGGATTCAGAATATACCCGGTAAGATTCAGCATGAATGAGCCGGAGAAATGCGAACCAGAAAATGCCCACACATTTGCTATTATGGCAGTGCTGATCCTAGATAATAGAAAGCCTGCAGAACACTTCATATTTGGCGCTCCCACCGCCCAGGAAGCTGAGCAACTTGTTATCCTCATGGAGAGTATAGCGATAGCGCTTAAATGCCCACCGCAACCAAATTTTATGGGATGGACAGCAGATCGCATAATGATATTTGCAGAGATGCAGCGTGAAAATATCAGCACAACAGAAGCCATGCTGTTGATAAATAAAATGAAAGATAATCTGGCCCTTGCTACTAATGACCAGTCAGCAATACCGAAATACATTAATACTTGGCTCGCATCACGAGAAATAAATTAGCACAAACGCTTCTTTATTTGATAAACATTTTGTACATTTACACATAAACAAATAGTTTTTTGAAGATATGGACCTGAACGAGAAATATGTCACCGTAACCCAGTATGCAAAGCTTAAGAACGTCCGTAGAGAGCGAATATATGAGTTCTTTGTATCCGGAGATATAGTACCTACCCTAATAGCCGATAAGCAACTGATTGACCTGGAGCAATACAAAGATTTGGATCTTAAAGCAATAAAGCGCACCTCTCCAAAAGAGATAAAACTCTTGAAAATAATAAAAGAGAAGGATCTCATTATTAAGCAACTCACAGAAAGTAACCAGCGCCTGAGCGCACAATAAATGACTACCAATTATGACACACATAGAAGAACAAACACAATATCTGGTTGAATTAACAGGTAGATTTATATTCCCTGAATACTACTCTCATACAGATGCTATGATGTGGAAGATAATTAACCCATTCACTAATTATGCGGAAGATAAAATAGTATTATGCGAAGTTAATAGGCCTGATGGGTTACAGGCAGCTATCCAGATTGCAATCACAACATTGTCTATTCAAAAAGAGAAATTTTACAGCTAAAACAATCACACTACATGCTATCATCCAAAGTGCTTATGGTGGGCAATATCACCAAAGACATAAACGGTGAATACTATACCGTAAAGGCTACTTCATTTGAAAATGTAGCTAATAATACACTTACTCTGTTTGGAGTACCACTTACCGCTGAAATACTTATAAAGTTTGGGTTTATAAAATCAAATAGCTATACCAGATGGCGACTAGATACCGAGCGTTCTGAATATTATATATTTGGAAATAAATTAGGCGATTATACCTTTGGCATACATGATATGGAAAGCGGGATACAGTATTTCGCATGGAACATCAAGTATGTTCACCAACTACAAAACTTACTTCATTCACTTGGGCACCCGGCAAATCTTATACTATGACCCCAGAAGAGCAAGTAAGGCAGGTGTACCCTGATGCGGTGTGTATTTGGCACGTAACAGAAGGTCAATTATGCGGTTGGGTAATATTTACCAGCCACATGAGCTATGGAGTACCAATAAGTGATTTATCTGAAAGATATAAGACATGGGAATCCGCATTACAAAAGTTAACAAATAAAAAGCAATAATATGCCACAGACACCAATACAAATCGCCATTGAGCGTATAAGGACTAAAAAATGGGACGACATCAGAATGGATCGTTCAGACACGCATGATGACGCATTAGATGAAGCCATAGAAATTCTCATCGACCTGCTGCCAGATGAGGAGAAGTTCGCGAATAGAACCTGGAACAATGGGTTAAACGCTTGGAACTTAATAGAAGATCGACCTATATCCACATTCGATCAATATTACTCACAGTTCAAGCCTGAAGATAACAGCTTGAAACAATACCACAGCCAATGAGCAAGCAATTACTAACTGCACTACTGGCAATGTCTGCATCACTTAATACTCAGCCTCCTGCCAGGCGTAGATCAATGCCAAAAAGAAAAGGGGATATGTATACCTTCCAAATAAATGGAGTCAACATAGAGGCTGTAAATATGCAACAAGCACAAAAACGATATAACAAATTATTCTCCAAAAAATAGAAACACATGCTACGACAACTAATAATCAATCGTATTTCAGAACTCAAAGAAATCCATGCACAGTACCTCGCTCCGGTAAATGATGATAACAGCGGAGACTTCCCTTCAATATCAGACATAAGATCCTCATGTGCTGCAGGTATGTGGGATACGATAACAGAACTACAGAACCTGCTGGATCAGGACGAAGAAGGAAGTAAACATCATTCACAAACCACCCACACTACACACCATGACCCAATCCGCGAATTTCTTGAAAACACCGACCCACCAGGTGGGCATGCCGGCTGCTAAGCGAACAACCACACTACAGGAAGATGCCATGTACTCCTCTCTTATTCCTCACTATGAAATGAGATGTGCTGCTCTGCCAGGGTGTATGTGGCTGAAGAAACACCTGAACTATCTCAAAAGCATTGTCAGTACGCATACAATAGGGACAATTTAAGACTTTATGGCACGAAAAACTAAGCATCACAACATTACTGACCTAGTACAGTACTATATCTCCAGATACTACCAACTACTGGAACGTGAGATCAATGCCCATACACATGCCGTTAAGCTACTAATAGCTAACAACACAGACAGTGAGTACAGAGAAGAATTAAAAGGGCGCTATGAGGCATGGAGCACTGAAGAGACTGCAGAGTATTTCAAAACAGGTATTGATATACTTACCCAAGTATACAGTAAAGAACAGAGCGATCTGGCTATCGCAACAGAAAAGGAAGTATTCAGGAATAAATTCTTAAATAAATAATTATCATGGGAAGAGAACTTAAAAGAGTACCACTTGATTTTAAATGGCCAGAGTGTGTTGTCTTTGAGTACAGCCCAATTGAAGGTAATGCTGGCTACTATAGAAGAGATGTTATAGGACGTAGTTCCCTATTTCGTACCGCATCCGAATTATTCACCATGTTCCTAAACCGTGAGCAATGAGAAAGATAAAATATAATATCTATAGAATGATAATCATCTGTTTCGGCATATTAACTACAAGCTGTTTTGTGCCTATCCTTGCGTATGATCTATGCGTCAATGGCTTAAGTGCCAAGCATGTCTGCGCGATGTTGTTCTACTTAGTTTGCGATGTATATTTTATATGTTGTCTACACACCGAAATAACAAATCCGATTATTGAAAAATATTGGCGGGATGATGTACACCAGATGGATTAGCATAAGTAAACTAAGGTACAGATAAGATTACTTTCACCAATAAAACTAAACTTGCAAATGAGAAAACTAAAAGCCATTTACCGGCTGATATTTGCTAAGCGCTGGATGCTGTACAATGATGGTCGCAAGGACTGGAATAGCGAAATGAGAATATCAGATTGTGCCGATATATGTGAGTACATGGCATCAGCGGCTGCTATAGGAGACGAACAGCAGAGGGCAGTAAATGAAGTAAACAAAATTATTAACCAGAAATAATAAACAAATGAGAACAATCGAAAGCATACAGCCAAACGAAGTTGTACACTGCAAGACGCAGGAAGAGGCAACGGCATTTTGCGAGATGCTGGATAGGTCGGGTAAAACATGGGCTTCAGGTAAAACATATAAATTAGCCGAAAAATGGGAAACTCATAAAAATAAAACATACTACAGGCCGTTTTATGGCGTTTTTGGTAATGTCGATGGCCCATCGACATACACCATACTAACCCTCTCCGACTTCCTCCCCGAAACCACCGACCCAGTTAACCACCCTACACATTACGGCGGTGCTGATAACCCGTATGAGGCGATCAAGATAATCGAGCATTACGGGCTTAATTTCAGCGATGGGAATGTATTGAAGTACTTCCTGCGTGCCGGTAAGAAGAGCAAAGAAACAGAGCTGCAAGACCTTGAGAAAGCAGCATTTTATTTAAACAGGCGCATAAGCCAATTAAAAGATAGCAAATGATACTATTATTAATAATGCCGTTGGTAGTTATATCTATTGCCCTAATATTTTGGAGCGTAAGCTATATGACGTACATAGAAATGACTAGAGAAAATACCGAAAGGCAATACCATTCCACATACGAAGAATTTAAGACAGCATTTGAAAGTGTTAATTGGGAAAGGATGGGCAAATACGAATCGCTACAGTGCCTTTATACAAGAAGCAAAATGCATGCAAGTATCTTTAAGATTAAAAATATAGGCTTTATCTTGTCTCCAATTGGCTACCTAGGAGCATCATGGCTCATTAGGAATAAACTGAAATCGTTAAAATTGAAGGCCGATATAAGCAAGACTGATTTTAATGAACTTTTTAAATCCAAACAAAACAAATGAACGCAAACGAATTAATGATCGGGAACTGGGTGCTATTCCCATTCCATAACGAGATAGTAAAAGTGCATGGTGTTGGTCGAAGGGCTGACGATGAAAGCAAAATAAACGTCCAGATTTTCACTAAAGGCGGCTTTTTAATGACTAATGTTGAAAGTATTCAGGAAATCCCGTTATCGCCTGAGATACTGGATAAGTGTGGCTTTGTGAAGCGACCCGTAGATTGGTATATCCCATTCAATGATATCGAAGTATGCTGGCATATTGTGCAGGGAGTTTCAGTTGGGTTTGACAGCGACATAAACACTATATACCAATACTTTAAACATATCAAATACCTACACCAATTACAGAATCTCATGCAATCTCTCGGTCACCCGTTAAACATCGAGCTATGAAATACACACTAACATTACTACTGCTTGCCGTGACGGTGAGCGGATGCAGAACAAATCAAAATATTGAACCCGCAAAATCGGTTGATACCGTAGAAAACAATGAGTGCATATATTCATGTGATTTTAAAATGCCTGTAGAAACGCAAATAGAATATAGTGAATGTAGGCGAAAATATGCGGTTATATACAGGGGGGAACTAGGAACTCGCATCATGAGAAGTGTTAATGATCTTGGATACTGCTTTTATGAAGAAATGGGAGGCGATATAGCATTGTTCAATGATAGCTGTAGTGCGAAATATGCATTTAGTAAATATCTTGACAGGATGGGGGATTGTAGAGATTTTAAACGTATTAAAAACCAGTAACAAAAAATACTTCTTAATCAGCAAAATAACATGGAAATAAAAATAATAAACAAGTCCGCACACCCGCTCCCCGCATACCAGACATCAGGAGCCGCAGCGGTGGATCTTACGGCTGATATTGAATGGCCGATCCCGATCCCATTACAGCCTCATATACCGACACTAATACCCACCGGCCTATACATTGCCATACCCGAAGGCTATGAGGCTCAGATACGCCCAAGGAGCGGACTTGCTGTCAAAGGAGTAACGGTACTGAACTCACCCGGCACCATAGACAGTGATTACCGTGGAGAAATAAAAGTGCTGCTGATAAATCACGGAACAGAACCTTACCACATCAGCAACGGTGACCGCATCGCTCAAATGGTATTCGCAAAGCGCGAACAGGCTGTTTTTGTAGAAGTTGAGCAACTGCCGGATAGTGAACGTGGTAGCGGTGGTTTTGGAAGTACAGGTAAATAATAACTAAACGTTTCGGATCGTAACCGGCGGAATGATTATGAAATGGGATTGGAATAAATTCGGGGTTGTTTTTCATATTTTAGTGGCAATAATTGCTGCGTGGATTCATAGCCCTGTTTTGATATTTACGAATATAGGGTTCCTTGGAATGAACGTAGGACTTATAATGTCAAGAGGTAAATAACAACACAAACGGGGTGCAGCTATCAACTGCACCCCGTTTGACTATCTGCCAAATATACCCATCATCTGTCTCATAGATCCATCTCCTCTTTTACTCCTTCTTTGCTCCTCTGCGCTTTTCCATCCTATCCATGCATTTATTCCCATGATTCCTTCCAGGTAAGCCACTGCAGCATCAAACTCCTTTGTATCTTCTATTTTAAACCTGGCCAGCTGCGATAATACAGCAACACTTTTGTTATATTTAATGTTGTCAATATCTTCCGGCTTTACCGGCGCGCCCAAATGCTCCTTCCCAGTGGTTACATACCATCCTATAGTATCCTTTTGGGAAGTAAACCAATGCTGTTTGGCCCCTTCGCGCCATGGCCTTAATACCCCCGTTTCATCATCAATTACTAACAGAAAATTGCCAAGCCCCATTTCTTCAAGAGACTCCGCCCAAGTTGCCATATTAGACTCTATTTGTACCATACATCCAAGATAGAGAATGAGTTTTATCATGGCATGCAAGGTCTCACTCGGCTTATCTTCCCGGTACAAGTATTCTATCATCAATCGCTTATTGGTAACTCTGTCTCCGAGCGCTGAATCTAACTCTGGATTTGGCAAAATAAATGCCTGTATTGCATTATAGCTGCCCACACCTGTCGTCTTCTTAGTTTTCCATGCAGTAGGATCAATAGATATAAAGAACGGAGAATCCAGCCTCGGAGCAAGCAATCCATTCTTTTTATGGATAATCAGCTTGTTCAAATGCCTTTGCAGAAACCACTCAGGGGTCCAATGCTTATCGTACCACTTGTATTTCCCATGTGCTGCACCTGCACGCTTCTGATCATCGGTTACGGGGATATACTTAATGTCTCCTTTGAAAATATATTTTTTTGACTTAGGATCTTTTACCGGATCGCTATCATACTCCAGGTTAAAATCCTCGTAAGGAAATACACCCATGGACTGCATCTCTTCAAGTTCCTGCATCTGTAAGCCTATCCTCATGTTATCGAATAGTGAATCTTCCCTGCTGCCCTCCTGCCAAGGGTCATTCTCATTTGTCGGGTACTGGCGTTTTACTGCCTGAAGTTTTATTGGATCGTGCTTAACATCATCCATCTCCTGGTTGATAGCAGCCCATATTTTAGGTAAGATTGGCTTACCATATTTGTCGCAGCAACCAAACATACCCTCCTGAACAGTGAGCGTATGGCATATGAGTTTTGATTGTGTTTCTCCGCCTTCTTTTTTTATCGTCTTAAGCTTGCTGTCCTTATATAATTGCCTCGCCTCATAAAAGCTTCGGTCTGTTTGCTCTGGCGTGTAGGACATGGCCCATATAGTCCCCTTGCGCCGGAATCCCTCCATTACAGTTACTATGGTAGTCAGGAACAGCTCCTCTGGGTATGTGTTCTCCTTTATCTTAGGGAACTCATCTATAAGCGCTATATAATTGGTGAATGAGTCGAATGCAGTCTTGGTAGTAGGGACTGTGCACAGCCAGGTATGCAGGTACTCGGTATCTGACTTCTTGCGCTTCTTGAGTGGATTACGGGATGAGTTTGGCGGCCCGAACACAACTTCCCCTTCATTTTGCTTGGATCTCGATGGTAGCAGTATCGCCGGCATCTTGCCCAGCGCATATTTTATAAATGAGAAGTTGGATTCCTTAGCCAGGCTTTCCGTTATGGACATCATGCGGATGTTCTTCTCCCTCACGGTAGATGCTTCATTGGCCAGTACGAGCGAAGCGGCCTGTGTAGCACCTGTCTTCTTCGGTTTCATTAATAAACCACCTCTGCCATTAGGAGTAGTCTTGCATATCTCAAAATAGTAGAAGATGCCATCTCTCTGAAACTGGTAATACTGACCATAGCTGCTACCTGGCTCCACGGAGTTATCGCAACCAAGCATAGCGCCCCACTGTAGGGCATAATAATGATTACCGGTAAGATAGGTAGGCTCGCCATTGTTGAAAAACCAGACACCTTCTTTACGGCGCCGCATCTCCCTGGGTAGGAATCCCTCTATGCCATCCTCTTCTTTATTCCCGAATAATAGTATGGTATCTTCCTTGCTTAGTTCAATAAGTATGTTGGTGTCTGGGTGGTACCTGGTCTTTTTACAATCTTCCTCTACTCCATGCCCAAGTGAATGTGGGTCGTCATGCCAGTCGTAGAATATCTGCGGCAGGTCGCGCTGGCGCACCCAGTATTGATCCTCTTTCTTCTTGTCGTGAAATAGTATTTCTTTCTTAGGAGGGATAGGCGGCGTAGTGAATATGTGCTCTCCTATCTGTATCTCTATCCTGTCTCCCTCGTTATATGTTTTGACCATTAGCGTATATAGTTTTCTGCCCCGCCGCGCTTCACTGTCTTGCCACCCTTATGATTAGAATGTGTCTTCCACTCCCTTATTTCATCTATGGCCTTGTAGGTGCCCTGGCTGGCCTTTATCTCCTTTTCCAATGCATTGATGCTCTTGGATAGGCGCAGGGTCTCTGAGACAGCCTTGCCATGCTCCTTGATGTCGTAGTAATACTCAATTGTCTTTATAGAATTGCCTTCTCCGTCTTTCCCGGCCTCTACTACGCTCTCTGACCGGTAGCGCCGGTTGGTGATGTCACTCTCAAAGTCACTGAGCTGGATCTTCATGAACATCAGATTTTTGAACTCAAAACCCGCAAATTGCTCCAGGTATTGGGTAACCGCACTCCTAACCATAGGGTCTTTCAGGTTGATCAGGTCACTGCGCATATAATCCGGAATGCCCAGGTACTCGCAGATACCCTCTTTCTCTTCCTTTGCATCCTGACGCAGTATTACCAATGGGCTGTCCTCGCTGTAGGCTGTGAGGATAAACAATACTATCTGCTTAGGCTCCTGGGTTCTGATTGTGTTCTTGCCCTCTACAGGTGCACGGCTTAAGATATCATCGAATATAGTGACGTTTATAGAGCTAAAATATTCTCTTAGCTTATCTACAGGCTCAGCACGAAGCAGGAGCGCATCATTAAGTATTGATGTTGTCATACACTAATGTCCATGTTTTAGCAGTTGATAAATTGCACCAAAGGCCAAAAGTACAGCACATGTCACCACTGCTATATATTTACCCGTGGGAGGTGGAGGAGGTATTGGGGATGGTGGTATATTACCGTATTCTGTTTGGTTGTGGTAGTCGCTCATTGTTGTGTGTGTGAATATTTTTAATTTTTTAACGGCAGTCGGCATCCATGCCTATTTCGATACTTTGCATGTGGTAAAGATATGAAATATCAGAATGCTTCGCAACTTTCTTCGCATCCATCAGTAAAATCTAATTCCGGATCCGAAAACATAAGCTGTTGAAGTGTGAATGTATCTGATGCTTTTTCAAAAGGGAACTTACAATCTTCTATAAGGTCTTGCATGCTTTCATTCTCTCGAAAGAATGTTATCGGAACTATCCTTTTTTCTTTCTGCCCTTCAGGCACGAAATGCCCGTATTTTATTTCCATGTCATTCCACCAATCATTCCGATGCGCCCCTTCCTTTACAAGTGTTAGTAATTTTCTCTTTGATTTCTTCCAGCATCTATCGCAGTTACCCATGTATTCAGGGAATGGTGTACCGCCTGTAAAGCGAGACATATCTAAATCAAATGGTTGTTTAAGCCACCATTTATTTACCATTAGCTTAGTTGTCGGCCATTCGTAAGCCATTGGGTAACCTACATTTTCTTTAACAGTGAGCCTTGCGGGTTCGTCAATACGCATACCTAACGCTATTTCGTACCAATCCCATTTAAGCACTTCTTTTATGTAATTGAGAGTGGGCTTATTTTTAAGCTCCCGGCTACAATGCGGGAAAGGCTTATTGGGTATGCCATGTTTTTTAATCATGTCCTCGAATGGTGCGCCAGTTCGGTCAGCGGTTTCAAATGAAACAACCCTATATCCTGCGCTTTTACGCTGGCCGTGGTTCTGTACACTCTCAATCCATACGGTATTAAAACCGAAATACGTGTCGCAGTTATGTACAAATTGCAGTGTTTCCTCGTACTCCTTGCCGGTATTTGAGAATATTACGACTATCTCCCGTTTCCCTCTGTATTTATCGAGTAACAATTTCGTCATCATGCCGCTTGTGCGACCACCTGAAAAACTGATAACTAATGGTGACATTTTCATAATAAAATTAACAATGCCCTACAATCCATTGCTATCTGGAACATAGCAATATCATGTAAGGCAGTAAGTTGATTAGCGGTTCCAGCGCTATTTGAATTGTAAAGATAATAAAAAAACCGACACCATGATAGTGTCGGCCTGTTGTCCGTAGAAACTTACGGAAACTACGGATTGTCTGTATCTTCTTTATCCGCTTGTTTTGCGTACTGAAATATCAACGTATTAGCATCATTGTTGAATTCCAATTGATTCATTTCCTGACCTGTAATTTTGTTGGCTATACTACATGGGGCAACTGTAGCCATTGCGTGAATAAATAGCGTCAGGTTATCATCCTCACCTAAATCTTTAATATGCATATCGCTGTCCTCGCTGAACAATTCAGCAATAGCTTCATTTATCTTAGAGGCGTACTCGAAAATCTTTTTGTCGGTTGCATTCATCTTGTGTAAGTTTTTTTACCGCACCATTGCGGCGGCACAAATCTAATCTTAAAATGCATACCATCGTGGGTATGCATTTTAAGATTTGTTCCACTCATTTGAGTGGTCAACTAATTTCCGAAATCGCACTAAAACAATACGACTTCTATACTCCTTCAACGCTTACTGATATTGCGCATGGTTGCCGAGATATCCCACAATTACGGCAATGTGGGCCGCCAAGTCCTTTCCCCTATGGGAAATGACAGTTACAAATATAGTGATAAATAAAATAGTATTTCACTTGCACGGTAAATAAATTCGAAGTATGTTTGTGACAGCCAAAGGCACTTTTTACATATCGGATGGGTAAAACTATCTTACGCAGTAAAGCCACTCAATCCGAGTGGCTTTACTTATTTTCAGGGGCACTGGATAACTCCTTGTTAATCCCCACTCCACTCTTCCATCCACTCAGGTTGCCATTTTCTTGGGATTAATGGCGCAACATCTTCTGTTACACCACCACCATACAGCCCCTGCATGAAGTTTTGAGGGTAATTATACATAGGCTGATGTCCGGTGCTGAAGTACTTAGCGGTCTGCAATACGTCCTTCCCTGTCTTGTAGAATGGAACATGAGGCAAGTTATTTGATAGCAGAGAGCCAAGCTTTGCATACCCTCGCTCGTTCATGTTCTCTTTTGGGCTATGCAGGTATTTTATAGCCTCTGCGAATTGAGTTGCATTATTATGAGTTCCTCCAAATCCGGTTACATTGCTTATGATATCTCCGGTTACAGACAATGAGGGCGCTCCACTTTTTGTGGTGTGTTTATAATAGTCTGCAAGGCCCCATATAGGAACAGTCTTAAGAAATAATGCCTTAGCCAGGTAGTTGTCTCCCATGTTCTCAAAAAGTTCATCAACAGCATCCTCATCATCTCCATATATGGCTTTTGCCAGTGCAGGGATGGCAAGATTTGTTAGGGCTGCATTTACCATAAGTCCAAGTACGCCTCGCGCAGCTGACTGCCGTGCTTTGAGGTAGTGCTCCGCTTGTTCTTGGACTCTTTTTGTATCAAACATATCTTCCACTTTGATAGACTTACCCATCATATAGTGAGTGAACCCGGATATAATCCCTACCCCTGACTGCTCTACTTTTATCCATGCCCAGTTTGCCTGGGATGCTGCAAAACGGAGCGCTACACTATTGATGATCGTATTCAACATGCGGTTAGATGCGGCTTTACCATACTGCCCATCATTAAATGCTTGCTGCTCCGCCATATTGAAATGGCGCTTGCTGGATTGCATCAACTTGGCAACCGGGTTGTTGCTCTCATGACCCATCCCTAGACCAGCCATTTTGAATGCTGCCTCCTGTACCTCCATAATCATCTCCGGAGTTACCACAGATTCCTGGAGCAGGTTCTCGTGCAATAGTTCATTTGCGGTGATATTGATATCTTTCTTGCTTACGTAGTTAATTCCGGATTTGTCGTATAGTTCCTTTGCTCTTATCCTGGCCTTCTCCAACTGCCCAGGTCCGTAGAATGCATCATTAAGAACTGCCAGCGCCTGCTCATGGGTATACTCCCCGGTACGTACTAGCGCATCATGCATGCCTGATAGAAAATGAAGCCGGAATAATCCAGTCTTGAACATGCCATCGGTTCCGCTTAAAAATGCCCTGGGCACCGTAAGTATCGCACTGGCGGCACCCTTGGCTATACCCTTGGCGCTCTTCCAGTCTATATCCTTCATTTTGTTGAGGTTGTACTCATCGCTGATGCGCAACTGATTGCCGGTAACCTGGTAAGGTGCCAGGCCAAACTCATTCCCGCCTTGTGCTATAGCTTTCCATGTGTCACCCATAAGTTGCCTCAAGTCTTTTTTACTCTTCGCAAGATCACCTAACTTGATGCGCATGTTCGCCTTGGTGGTCATATACTCCTGAAATCCTGATAGGTGGTTCTCCAGTATATTGCGGTACCCTGATACAAGAGAGCTGTTTTCCAGTTGGTATACCTTATTCAATGAAGACATCACCTTTAGCATGCGTGTCTTGTTCTCTACTGTTCTTGCTACTATCTGGTGTATCTGGTGGGCTACTTCACGCTGCATGGAAGGCACAAGGAAGTCATTGCCATCCATTAAATGGCGTAGCTTAGACATCTGCTCCGCAAACTGACGTACATCGTTCATGGCCTGCCTGTCATGTTCTTCTATGCCTAGTAGTTTTGCCAATAGCTTATCGTGGGCACCATTGAACACCCCAAGGTCATGAAGCTCTGCAAGACGTGTATAATCTGACTTGCTGCGCCCGGACTCCCTATCTAATGCTGCTTGCCGGTTGTCCAGCAGACGCTGGGCATTGGAGGCTATATCTTCCATAAGTACTTTATGATAATCAGCTGATACAGATTCTGCGGTAAGGGCTGCTGTCTCTGCAGATAATCCCTGCTCCTGCAGTCTCGCTTCTACCATGACCTGTACAGCCTGCTGGGTTGGCGGCTCCTGGGACATATTCACCCAATCTATGGCGCGGCCATCTTTACCGAAATCCATGCCATATTGTTCGCTATTCTTAAGCGCATCGCCTACAACACGCTGTGCATCTTTTTTATTGAACTTTAGAGGATTGTTTTCACGGCCCTCAAACTTTATGAGGTTCTGCCAAGCCTTAACATTTTTTTCTACAGTCTCCGGCAACGTATCCTTTACCTTTCGCTCCGCATCTGTCCATGAGTCAGCTGTACGCTCATATTTCTTTACTGCGGTCTCCAATATCTTGCCGCGCATGTCACGGAACTCTTTGCTCATGCTGTCTGCAACCCTGTGCGCTGTATCTTCCGGGATGCCCTGCTTTGTGAGCCCTTCTACTACGTTTTGGCGTAGCTGCTCATAACTATTGATATTGCCGGCAAGCTTCTGCCAATCAAGTAGTCTCTTTCCTTCTTTCGTAGTACGCACGAAGCCGCCATCCATTAAGGACTCATTGAGTATCTTCTTCCCCTCTGCAGTACTAAACATCAGTGTGTATGATGCATCCTCAAGTGATTTAGCGTAGTTTTTCCACTGCTCTGCTTTGTCGTGATCACCGGAAGCCTCCATTTGTCTCGTGAGCTCTGCAATCTCCTTTCTGACTTCTTCATGCATTTTGGCGATACCGTTAATGGTCCCATCCTTTATATTACGATAGCCCAGCGCCTCTTTATCAACTGCCTCCTGAACTATTTCTGCAGTTGTTCTCGTATCTTCTGCGCTTTCCTTGTTTGACTTTTCCCCCAGCATGCGCTGAGCACCCTTGCGATAAGTATCTTCCAATGTCTTCAGGATACTCTTTGTGGTTTCATCATCACGCACGTTGTTAGAGAATGCATCAGCTATACCTTTTACAACAGCCTGGGCCGGGGATAGTTCGCCTATCTCCTTCTCACCGGTCTTTGGCTTACGAAGAACCAGGGCGCGCACTACATCATCAAACCAATGTCCTGTATCGTATTTAAGATCGGCCTCTGAGGTGAACCGCTGATCATGCAATGGCAGCTCATCGGAATATATTTTGGCAGCAGTTTCCAAGTCAACCTCTACCCCGTTTTTGCGAAGTTCCTTGTACATGGAGCGGAATGAAACATCCTTGCCTTCGGATATACCCTTGTGCCCCAGATATCCGACTATTTTGCGCACAGTATCTGCGACTTCCGTATTTAACAATAGACAATCTATCCTTAGCATGGCTTCTTGGTTTGTTCTTTAGCTTTCTTAAATAAATCCTCAAGTGTGGCGCCTGCAAGATAATCATTAGCCTTTTTTTCTGCAGTCTTCTTATCTATCACCTCTTCGCGCGCATCTCCCTCTTTCTTCTTTTTACGGATGCGCTCACGTAATTTATCGACTACCCCTTGGGACTTTCCCTTGCTCTTAGGCTTGGTTGTTTCTTTCTGGCTGGTAATATCACTCTCTACGTTCTGTCCTGCCTCTGACTTGCTCTTCTGCTCTATAATATCTTCAATGTCTTTTTCTGCTTTCCTGGCATCTACAGTGGCACCTTGCTCTACTATCTTATCCGGTATGGTAGTATTGCTCATCGCACCCTCTATGTCCTCTTTTGCTGAAAGCTGCTGCTCTGATAATATCTTGTTTGCAAATTCCTCTGCAAAGTATGTGTTTCTGAATATACGATTTGCCCTGGCCGCATTAAGTACATTGGATGCATTGCTCGTGATATCCCGGTACATGATCTCTGCCTGGGCAATCATCTTATTTATCTGATTCAGCCGGTTACTGATTTCATTTTTTCTCTCCGGCTTGGCTTTAATCGCTTCTTCCTCAAGGCGCATGCGCTCTCCGTGCAGTTCATTGTTCAGCCCGGATACGGCAAGCAGCTTCTTTACCGTAAGTCCATCTGGACCATCAGGCATGCTCTTAATGTGGCCCAGCATCTCGGTGCCATACACCAGAACATCATCGCTCCCGGAATGACTTTTGGCAAGGCCTACCATATTTGCAGTATCTTCTACCAAGCCTTTGAGCAGCTGCGTTTCCTTTGAATTCACAGCAAACTGAACATCCTGATCATGCACATCTTTCAATGTGTGGCCGGATAAATATGGGCTTATCTGATCGGAATTTTTTAATTCATAGCCTGTAAGATATTTACCATCGTACTTCTTACCCCTTAGTGTCTGCGAATTGTGATAATCTCTATCCTGTACATGCCAGTCTATGTAATTAAGGATTTTTGATTTCTTCTTGTCAGTTAGCCCTTCATCATTCAATATGTCATTCACTACTTCTATATATGGTACTCCGGCTTCAATATCCGCTATATCAAGCTTGGCAACCTCCTCATCCTGCAGGGATAGTACGGGCTCACTGTCCTGTGGAGGCATCTCATATCCTATATGCTCCTTTATTTTAAGCGCATCCTCCTGGGATATTTTTTTTGCTTCATCGCCATATTTTTCCTTAGCCATTCGTATGGCCCTGTCAATAGCTACATGTATATTCCCTAGCTCTTTCACCCCATCCACTACACGAGCAACCAGAAAGTCCATGACGTGATCTGCTATTTTATGAGATAGCCCGGTAAAACTTGCAGTAGCAATACCTTTATGCCTTTTTTTATTACGCTCATACATAGAGCTTATCTTATCCGCGGCAGCACTATAAGACTCCTTGATTTGCACCTCTCGCTCTTTTAACCTGCGATCAGCAATCATCTTAGACTTTTCAGCCTCAAGCTTATCTATTCTTTCCTGCTTCTTATACCAGTTCTCATTAGCCTTGTTGAAGGCTTCTATGTTGTTGGCCTTATCCGCTTTGTTGCGCTTGTCGGCCTCCAGTTTTTGCGAAGCGCGCTGCCGTAGCAGGTCTTCGTCTATTTCTTTAATCCGGGTGGTATGCGTATCTTCTACCGGCGCTTCCGCTTGCACTTCTTTACCATACTCATTAACGTGCTTTATAGCGGATTCAAGAGAGTCAAAGTCCTGGATATCTGCAGCATATGTTTTTGAATGCTCACCTACACCAATACCAGATGATTTATCTACGGACTCCACTACTGCAGTTCCATCTTTTTTTACTGTAACCGTATGCGTGGTATCTCCTTCAGTTTTAGTAAATATTTTCTTGCCGTCCTTGCGGGTCTCGTTGGTTTTACGGGTGGTGAAGCCTTCAGGTAGGGTTATTTCTTTCGCCTCGCCTCGCTCAGCGCTATTGCTACTTTCTGCGCTTGCGGACGCTTCTTCACTTCCGGCTGGTTCAACTCGTGCAGGTTCTTGCTCACCGCTTGGTTGAAGCCCTTCTCGCTGTTGGGCTTGGGCTTGCGGACTGGCATCTGTTTCTTGGTTTAATTCTGATACAGGAATACTTTCTTTGGGTGCCGGAAGCGGATCTTCACTTGCCTTCGTTGCAACGATCTCTTGTACGGCTGGTTCTTCGATGGGCTTCTCTTCTGCTTTCTCAGGAACTGCGGCATCGGTTTGGCTCGGTTCCTCTGCAGGTATTTCAATAGGCTCTTTCGATGGCTCCTGTCCAAGATCTGACACTACCTCTTTATCAGATGCATACTTACGCTTACTTCTTTGCCTAACGACAGAAGGCTGCTCAGTTTGAGCAGCCTCTTTCTCGTTCCCTTTTTCGGAACTTAGTACCCGATCTTCTTCTTGTTGGCTCCGCCCTTCACTGTCGGCTGCGCTCCGAAGCTCGGGTTCGGACCCGTCTTCTTCGCTCCGCTCGATTTCGGGGCCATCTTGCCGCCCTTCATTGTCTTTGATGCTGGTGATGCTTTCATTTTCTTCTTTTTTAGATGAGGAATTATCAGATGATAAAGGTATATTATTTTCTTTTGTTTCTTCAGGAATATTTTCTTCCGCTTCCTGTTCTACCGGTGTTTCCACAGGCCTGCCCTGACCAGCAGTTTTCATAATCTCCTCTCTCTGCTTAGTGAGCTCAGATATTCCTTTCTCTAATGGCGATGTTTGCGCCTTATCAGGAATGACTCCAGCAGACTCCGCCTTTTTATTTATCTCATCCACACGCTTGGTAAGCACTCCCTCTTGTAACAGGTTGAATGCATAATCTTTTATCTGATCTGGCGTAAGTGGCTCTCCATCTGTATTGTGTGTTGGGGTTACCTGTACTGTTTTATTTATCGTTTGAATGTCCTGGTACAATTTGTTGGCTTCAGCATCTGTAAGCTTGCCCTCATTACGCATCTGCATGATATGGTCAACATACTGTTCCGGGTGTGAGCCCACTTCAAATATGGCAGCCTTGTTGAGTGGCGTCTGCATGTGCGTATGCTGGAACCCGCTCATTACAGAAGGTATGGCCATTGATAGCGCAGTGCTTATGCCGGTTTCTACCACACCCTCATCTAAGTCGTGCTTCTTGTTGTCGGATATGGTATTGATGATGTTGGTAGCTATCTGGTTGCCCTCGGCTAGTGTTACCTGCACGCCCAGATCCTTTGCCATATTTACCACATAGTCTGCTATTGCAGGCTTATTACGTAACACTTCAGCAACAGGCTTGCTCTTGAGCTCATTTAAAAACTGCTCGCCGGACTTCTCCATATCACCCAGCGCATTCTTTACGAGATTGGATGGTGGGTGGATAGAAAATATAGACCCTTCAGCAAGACCGCGCACCATAGAATACAACTGACGCTTAGACTCATCTTCCGGTTTATCACCTATTATTTCCTTAGATTCATGGTAAGCATTATTGTATCCACTGAAGGCCATCACGCCGAAATTAGCAAGTTTCTCTGCTTTACCGGCGGTCATACCTAGTGCTGCCAGGCCCTTCTCTGCAATGCCAACTTCGCCAGCAAATGTGGATAGTCCTGCTGCGCCACCAAGTATCTGGCCAACCGCACCGCGGATATTTCTGAAACTATTCTGCTCAGTTGGCATATTCCCAGCAATAACAGATCCTATACCGGCATTATCTTCCCATCCTGGCTGGAAGCGCTCATTTACAGCCTCTTCATCACCACCGACAATTCGTACTGCATTGCGTATTCCCTGCTCGTAAATTGGCGCAGCGGTGTTCAGCATGGACTTACCCATCTGCTGGAGAAAACTGGCTGATTTAGGTATCTCTCCAGGTTCCTTAAGCAATTCCTGGGTAGTCCGTTCGTCCAGCCCTTCCTCCTCTGCATACTTCTTGATCTCAGCCTTTGAAATATTAGGCAAGAATACAGATGGAACTATAGCATGCAGAAGAGCACTTTCATCCTTATAACGCTTATTTCCTATTTTTTGCCGCGCCTGGTTAATTAAGTAGTCCTTGTTATTGTTGAATAATCTTTCACCTGAAACGTCCAGATGTTTTGTCCCCTCCTCCTTTGCTTTTTCATTGGTTGCGGCGGCAGTACCGGACTTGATAATCTCATCACCTCGCTGGTTATATTTATATTGGGCCGCTGGGTCAATAGACTTGCCCTGCCTGAGTTTTTCGACATCCTCTTTTGCTTTTGCATCACCCATGAGTGCGGCATATTCCGCACCAAGATTTATGGGATTATACTTAGTCTGGTTCCATACCTCTGCCTGTTGCTGGTTATAGTGCTTTGCTATTTCTGCCTTCTGTCGCTCCAGCTGATTGCGCTCTTTCTGGGCATATGTACCGTCTGGGTGCTCGTACTTGTAAGTGCCCTGTATTTTCTTATCTATATCTGATATAGCAGCCTCCCTCTGGTTTCGGAGAGCCTGGATAGCTGTATTGGCGGTTGACTCATCGTGATGCTTGGTAGAATAGTCCTTATTGAACAGCTGCAGCGCGACTATTTCACCGGCAGATGTCTTCAGTTTATTCAACTCTCCCATCTGCCTGGTAAAATTACCAAACGCCTCTTGTTGTTCCTGAGTAGGAAGTTCTCCATGAAGAGCCCTAGCTTGCATGTCCTTACGGGCTTGTTCATACTCCTGCCTTGCCTGGGCCAGACGCGATGTAATATATCCAGCAGTGTACTCAGGATCTCCGTGCGGATTGGTTATCTTATTTATTGGGTTGTTGACATCACTGTAATGCAAATCATCCGCAGATTTATACTGCGGAGCAAGATTATCCATGTTATCTACAAAGTCCTGAGCAATATGTGACGTGGCATCGTGGGCTGCCGGACGCACTTTCTTAGGCACTGAGGCTGGCTGCTGGGCTGGAAGTGCCTGAGCCATTGGCTTCCCTGAATTATTTACAGTGATGCCTCGCACTTCAGGCATATCAATAGTGGCAGAAGGTGTATTCCAGTCTACCTTCTCAATCGGCGCTGCCTGCGAGTAGCCTGGCTGACCACCTTGCGAAGAGTTTGCCAAGCCATATGCGGAACCGACAGGGCTTTTTTTTTGAGCATCTTCTATCAATGGGAGGTCATTGTCATCCCATGATGATTGACTGGCTGACGCATTAGGGTTGCTGACTACCGGAAGATCATTGTCGCTCCACGCATCCGTGCTGGTCTTTTTATTCTTATCGCCCATGACTTATATTATTCAAAGACGAAATTACCTTTTTTATCCTTCCCTTTCACTGTTTTCCAGACACCATTTGTAAATAACATACGTTTGCCGCCTTCCATCTTCTTTGCGCCTTCTACCGCTGGCTGCGCATCAGAATTATTTTCCTTTGGTGCAGCCGGCTCTGCTGCACCAGATAGCTTGTCGAAATAATCTACTGCACGATTGATGTTCTCTCCGGTCTTATCAGTTATATTGTAGAAATTCTTTGCGGCCTTAACAGAGTTTCCTATGGCCTCTTGCGGAGATACGGTCTTCCACTGCATTACCTCTTGCATTTGAGGCTTGTTAGTCTTTTTGTTTATGATGACCGTACCATCATCTTGGTTCTTCATCTCCTGCAGCTCTTTGAATCCTATAAGATACCGGTAATCAGCCAGGTTACCGGACTTTGGCTTTAACAGGTAGGTATACTGTGGAGCAGACACCCCAGAAGAATAAGTGCCATCCTGCTTTTGAGATTGAACACCCGATATGTGCTTTATTGTTTGGTCGTTCCTGTTTAATATGGCCATCTCATATGTAGATGGGTCTATGCCATTATTAGCTAATGTAGTGCTTAAGCCAGAGCGGTTGCCTTCGGGTACCGAATTTATGATTTCAGGTATACCCATGAAATTACCGGCAGATGTCAAGTTTTTCTGCACGTTCAGAGCTGCAGTCTTCGCCTCTAAAATGTCATTCTGATTATCATAATCAGCTTTGGTCATTTTATCCTTATCCACTTCAAGTCGCTTTCTTGCGTTCTCAATATCGGCATAGGTCTTTGCGATGTCTGCCCTTTTGCCAGCTATATCAAGTTTTTCTTTCGTAGTTTCCGCTGCAGTCTTTTTGAGTTCGCGATTGACTTGCGGACCGCCATAAGCCTCTGCCGTAAGTGTGTATGCAGTCTCCACCGGTGACAGACCTGTGTATTGTATCTGGCCATTGGGAAGCACCTCTGCTATATTCTGTACGTACCCACTATCCCCTGGCTTGAATCCGCGGAAGGCATTTATCTCTGCATTGCGCTTGTTTTGCGCCAACAATGCGCGTGGGTCTCTGGCTACATTACTATTATAGAAGCCATTAGCCATGTTGACTGCGTTGGCATATAATTCAGATCCAGGCTGCGCCTTTGTTTTCCAGTTCAGCACATTATTGCTGATGCCAGACAATGACTCCGTCTTCTGCGCCCCTTTATCATCTACAGAGTTCACGTCAAATGTCTGCCAGGCCTCCTTGTTCTTCCCGTTTATGACATCTTCCTGTATGAATTTATTTACATCATACTTAGCCTTAGGCATATAGGGATCAGGAGAGATGAAGTCATCTACTTTTTGCGATTTTATTTTTGATATGTGATTCAGGATATCCGCGCGCTCCTGCGGGTCGTTAGTGGCTGCGGCGGCCTGTTGGAGTTTTGCAACCTCAACCGCCCTTACGCCTGCATGCCTCACCAGCTGCTGCTGGCGCTGCTCCTTGGCAATACGGTCCAGGTCAAATTTCCAACCGGTAGGGTTGCCCATTGTACTCTTGCGTATTTCATCTGCGCCACCCCTCATTATATCATAGTCTTCCTGTAGTGGACTGAAGGACATATTCTGTCCATTCTCACCTTTCATGTTGAACACGCTCTGACCGGTCTCTGCAAGATGAGCAGCAAGTTCGTCTTTTTCTTTCTGGGCCTGCTGCGCAGCAAGTTGCCTACGATACACCTCTTCGTTCTGAAGGCTACTAAGCGAGCTCTGGATGCCGGCAAAAGGATTCTGTATCTCCGGGTTCGCATTATATGCTATTCCGGAACTATATCCTAATGCTGCATTGCCGGGGTTTGATGTCAGGTCAGAGCCTGTGATAAAAGGTGCGTCAGCCATGTTTATTTATTGAAATGACCAGCCATTCCATGAAGGGCCGCCCTGTTCTGTATTGTTGTCAGCCATCATACCAAATGGCTGTGTTGGGTAAAAATTATTGCCCTGAGAATAGTCCGCCTGTGGCTGCATAGGCATCTGCCATGGTGATGGCGGCATGCCCTGCGGTTGCGATGGTATTCCAGCAGGCTTTGACAGGCTGCCGAGGCCGCTTACCAAGCCCATACCCAACTGGTTCACGCCCGAGTTGATCATATTCTGCGCACCCTGCGATTGCTGGGCAATAGCTTGTGCACGGTCCGCCCATGGCTGGTAGTGATTGAGCTGCCATGCCTTATCTTTACTTGCAGACCTCCTTGATGATATCTGCGAACGTAAGGCCTGCAGGTTACCCAGATTTTGCAACCTAGCTTGGTTGTCATAGATAGAACTCTGGTTGAGCTGGTTCTGCGTGTTATTAGCCAGGTTGCTTATAGCATTCGGGTCGCCACCGGCGCGGAGTATAGCATCTATTGACTGCCCCTGCATGTTGGCGGTGTTCTGATACAGCTGCTGACGCGATGCTGCCGACATGCCCTGCCCCGCCATACTCTCCGCCTGAGCAAGATTTTCAGCCTGGCGCTCTTCGTCAGGTATTTCGTATTTCGGCCGGATGTTTGCTGCCGCGGCCTTTCTTGCCTTTGACTGGTTGATGAGCCCGTATGCAATTTCCCCTGCGCCAAGCAATCCTCCGCCTATAAGTCCTAATGGTAGCATGATATTATATTTTATGGCAAAAATTTATCTGGATGCTCGCCTTCGCAACACAAAGTAGTTATCAGGGTAAGTACAAAATTGTATTGATAGTTAGTAGTGCTATGGCTACATACATTTCTTATGATGCTTGTATTGCCGCGCCGGTCTTCTGCCAGTTTCTCATACCGCCCGAACTCAATAGAAACACCAGTCTGCAGGTAGTTATTCAGTTTCTCTATATGCTCGCGATGAACTATCTCTGGCCTGTCTATATGGCCTGTGGTCTTTACTTCTATGAAATACATGCGCTCCTGTTTTTACCACAAATGTGGCTGTGTTTGAATTTTAATGATGTCATCCATGCGGATAGGGTTGAGATGCCGGTCAACGTCTTTCTTTGCGGCCCTGAATTTGTAGAGCATTGCATTATTCCTATCCATGTCCTTAGGGTTGAATAATGCCTGCTGGTATAATATACCTATACTGATGGCCATCTCTGCATATTCCGGTATTAATATTTCAACGCCAGGTTCTGCTCCTATGGTCTGGTACGATAAAATAACTTTATGAATGTCATTCTGTTCCTGGGCGCAGTTTACAGTGCATGTATCCTGCTGGTTGATATAAGTACAGTTATTTGCAGCGCTACGGAATATATGGATAATATCCTGGCATGCAGCATTCCAGTTCCAGTGTCCATAATAATTATATGGCACCGGTATTAAACTGCGGTAAGCGTTATAACCCAACCCATTACCACGGTATCCATTATTCAGCATGGACCCATTATAGCCGCAATAGGTCTGCAACATATTAATATTTGGGGCAGTTGGCAATATACACCCCTTATCACTTACCTCTACCTTACACAAAGAAGTAGTCACAATTGTTGTAACAACTTTCTCGGATATCGCCTCTGTTACAGGTACGTGCTCTTCTTTAATAATATTCCCGCAGCCATCTGCCTTTATATAAGTGACCTTCTGGTAAGTCTCCCCATCTATGATTATATCCTCAAATACAACTGAGATGTTCTCCACCGCCGCACATAAGGTATCCTTCCCATGACAATGAGTACATGCGCAAGAATTAGTTTCACACATCACTTCCACAGTGCTCATATTGGGGTTGTACGACAGCGGCTGCAGCTTGCCAAATCGGTCTACCACACTGACATTTACCATTCGCTCACAATCATCCGGGATACGGATATTATGATCTTTATCCAAGGTAAGCACTACTGTTTTTATCTCCCAGATGCTCTTCCTGAACATTTCTTTCCAAGCCCATGCGGCAAACTCCAGGTTACGCACAAAGTACGCAGCCTTCGTGTTACCTTGCTTAAGGCTGAAGGTGCGTACAAAATCGCTTATGGTCTTTACCTGTTTTCCGTACTGGGTAGGCATCTGAATTTATTTTTTATTTTTCGTGGCGGTCTTCTTTGATTCTGCACTGTCTTCTGCTGGTGATTTCTTGGCAGTTTCAATGAGTTCAAAATTGGCTTGGTTCAGCTTCTCTATGAGCGCATCTTTTTCTGCAATGTCCGACTCAAGCAGGCTAATCTTAGCATTGAGCCCTTCACAGATATCCGACAGTCCTTTTATTGTGTCATTAGACTCCTCTATAGAGCGTATCTGATCACGCAAAGTCTTATTCTCTTCTTCCAGGCCGCTTGAATTCTGGTTAATAATGCGTTGTACTTTCTCTTGCGGTAGTTCTCTGCCCATGATGATTATATTTTTTGGTCTGCTTCAACAATAATCCAGTCGATACCATTCTCATCCTCACTTGTGGGAATGAATGGACCAATCTGGCAATCACATTTTTTTGGACAGTCTTCAACGATCATATCCGGGAAGTACCCCACATACTCTGCATCTGACTGTTCCCATTTACGTACCTTACGACACTCCGCCCAGGATTCCCTGCGCATCATGGTACCGGCAAATATATTTGACCTGGCTTGAAAGTAGTTCAGTTTTATGTTTTCGTTGCTCATGGCTATGGTTTATTTAGTGCTGGGTTTTGCTGGTTCTGTGCTGTAGGATTTGAATTACCGTCATTGACAACGTCTATAACATTGCCATTTTTTGATTTAAACATGATATCAAGAGTCGCCCGTATAGCCTTGCTAACTATCAGGTCACTGATCACACAATCATCATTATTCGCATCTACAGATGGGATGTACGATATGAAGACCTCCTTGACATCATTAAGAAACGATATTTTATTATTAGCCTCTAGCCAATAATAGCAAAGAGAGGTAGTAGGGGCAATATCCAAGTATGGCACCTCATCTCTCGATATCTTCTGCAGCCGGCAGCCACATGGGCTCGCTGGCCTGACAGAATCCAGAGAATAAGAGAAGGCATCATACCCGAACCCAAATACACAGCTTGAAGGAGTTGCATAATACACCGGCTCATGTTCTGAAATCTCTACTTTCACTTTCTCCTTTACAAGCCACTGCGCAGTTATCTCTACATTACTAAATCCCGTTTCCTGCCTTGTCATCTTTCTGAACATCTGGAAATCGGCATCGAACAGATCACTGTATACCGAGGCGAAATGAAACTTAAAATCAGGAACATCAAAAAATGAGTCACGCGGAGCATAGTCCTGATAGTACAGGTCCATTGCCCTTGCCGCCGCTTGCTTTAATGATGTTGCCATGTGGGTATAAAATTAATACAATTAATTTAAGGTACCAGTTCTTTTTTATCATTAACAGCCATCTGGTATGTTTCGCTGTCGTGAACATGCAATGCATACTTTTTCTTCAGGCGCGTAAGGAATTCATTCTCCAGCGTAGAGCTCCATTCTAGCTGCACGCTATTATTGCTGTCATAAATAACAATATCATCATTGGATACCGTATATGCAAATACAGCACTGCGGGGTAGCCTGTAATAATCCAGTACCACGATGGAAATTCCTGCCGGCGCCACCTGGAACCCAGAAGAGTATTGCGTAAGCTTTGGGCTGTCAAAAGTCGGCCCCTTAGTGTCATGCTGAAGGCAATTACCCCACGCCTGATTATCCACCTTATTCATTGTGAACTCGGCAAGGTTAGTACCGGCGAATCGCGCTGCCATCTCTGCATAATCTGGATCTACTACCTGTACGCATTTCCCTTTGTCCATAATAGGCAATGAGCCATCACACGCGCATGCTGTAGCACCCTTAGGCCTGAGCACGCGCATGTTAGAGAATCCCTCATAATTGGCGGGATATGGGACAAGCCCGTATCTCTGCCCAGATACCTGGCCTACCGATATATTCATTGAGAGCAGGAACGGAGACAGGTCATCATCAGTCATCTGATTGATTTCTGCCTTTGCTACCTTCTCACGGAACAGTTCCAGTGATACGGCATTATACCAGTTCTGGAAATCCTGCACAGGGCGTATCTGGCCGCCCTGCTGTACATTTACCTCAGACATTAATGCCTGCCAGATAGTGAATATGTTGATTGGTGTCATGTTTTTGATTAGTTACTAACTACATAATTCCAGCGATATACTGTACTTGCAGCCAATGGGGTGGCACCGGATATAATTTCAAAACTATTCAAAGAGCCTTCATTCGCATATACATTCTGCGCGCCACTTAACGCTGCCGTAGCAGCATTACCAGGGCATATCACAACATGCCTATACGGTGTTGTAGGATATGTCATAGAGTATGATACTAAAATGACCCTCCCTACTGCAGGACTTGTACCTGTTGTAATTGTGAAAGATCCACCGTTATCATTTGATAAATTATCTACTACAGTGGCACCAGTGCCGGCACCGACATTCAACGCAAAGGTCACAGCAGTTCCGGCACCACTCAATGCCAATGTGCCAGATTTAAATCTCGGGAAGAAAAAATCCAAATTAGAAGTCATCCCGCCGGGGTCTGCCCTCAAGTTGACAATGAACCCAGTGAATTCTCTTAATGTCAAAATACCAATACCTCCTACCCCTAACAATCTAGCAACAACGACAGAAGCATTATACACTGTCACATCAGTCGCAGATAGCTTTGCATTAGAACCTGCAGAGGCACCTACTGTGATCGTATTTGTTGTTATTGACCCATTATTTGTTACATTCTGTAAATTTGCGAGCCACCATGACAGCTGGCCCGTACCATCATTCAGCGGCAACGTATTAGCGCCTCCCTGCGCAGCCGGGAATATCCAGTCATACGAAGCGGATATTGCGCTCGGCGCTTGCATATTAACAGTTCCTGTACCTGCGGCGCCTCCCCTCAAGATAAATCTTGCTATCCCCAGAGATGTATCAAGCCCAGCCCACAGGTCACCGGTAGATTGGTATACAGCAAACCCGCCTGATGTTAGCTGCATAAGCTTTGTTCCTGCACCCTTAAGGTTTATAGGGTTGGTAGTTTCATTGCCTACAGTAGTAACCTGCTGCAGGTTCTGAGATCCGCCGCCGCCACTTGCATCCCACACAAGCAACCCATCTCCCGGGTTCTTCAAATACCCGGTACCTTGCGCCGCTGGCAGCTTCATAGTATATGGGGTAGTAACATCTGCAGCTGTAAGCTGAACAATACCAGATGTAGCACCCTTTATACGCAGGTAATTGGTACCTGTAGAGCTATCAAGTGCAATAAGGATGTCCGCACCATTGGCGACATTTACATTTCTTGAGGCAATACTTGAATAATATGATGCCTGCACTCCGCTATATAAAGGCCTGTTGGTCACATTACCTACCTGGCTTACCTGCTGCAGATTAGGAACACCTCCACTATTCGGCACTTCCAGATGCAAGAGATAGTTGTCACCTACATTGGTTATAACTGCGGTGATATCACCTACCGTTTCTGTGTCGAAAGTGATTATGCCCGTAGTATTCCCTACCGGATTGATCCCCCCTCCTGTACCGCACATGCAATCACAGTCAAAGCAACCTATGCGCTTTATCTCCTGTATGGTTGCCGGTACGTCTATGCCGCATAAAGGCTGTGCTATGCCAGTAAGGCACTTATCCATTAGCACACCTATACGGAACAGCCTGTCCTGCAATTCAGGATTGGTCACAGTACCGCATTTAGGTGACAGCTGTGCATATAGCTTGTCTATTTCACACTGTATAGCACACAGGTCTACATTACAGAATACAGAGAACACTTCCTTAAATTTGTACTGTATTTTTACGGCGCCATTGTCGCCTGTATTGTATGTACAAAATGTATTGAGATATAGCTGGTAACCTTCAGAGCTATATCCTACAGGGAATATTACCGTAGGCTTATTAAGGACTACTACAGGGTCAGGCAGATTACCATCCGCATCCATTGGATATGCAAGCGTCCAGGTACTCGCCTGTGAACTACCAATTATGCCCTGATAAGTGTAATTGGTGGTATCTGAAGAATATATTTTTGCCTGGGCACACTGTGTCTGCATTCCCACTTCTGCTGCGCCAAAGTTCCCCTTTGTCTTATCGGTATTGCCATTTGGCCGGCACAGAAGTGTTGACTTGGGTGCCGTACTGTATATGTTGCCTACACCGTCCTTTACAAACAATGTAGCCACATATGGCACTGCGCAGCTGAACTCAACCTGCCCATATGGAGGTATACCGAAAGGCGTTGGCCATGAACCTGCAGGGATTGTCAATGTTGACCATGTATTATTATCAACATCCGGTGTAGATTCAGAACCCTCATGAATAGCTACACCATTAGGAGAGTATATTTTATACCACCAGGTACAATTATTCAGCCGGGTAGATCCGGATGGATTACCCACGGATAAGTTAGTCAGTGTAATTGACGGCGTACCGGCAGAGATATCGTATAGTATCCCGAAATTAAGCGATGTAATATCAGGTGATGTTGTAATTGGTAGTGCTGGCATTGTATAAATTATTAAAGGGATACCCGTTTAAGGTATCCCTTTATTGGGTTAATTATTTTTATTAGCTTGTATATTATTAGCAAACACCGGTGGCTGCCGTTGCTATCACGCTCGCATTGTTATACAGTTTGGGCTGCGCCTGAACTGTTGCTATCTGCAGGTGATTTGTCGTAATGGTAAATGTAGCACCGGGCATAAGTGGCTTCAAGCGCTGTATAAGAGTTGCCTGATTCGCATTGGTCAGCGCAAATGATGGGAACTTCTGAGGCAGACCAGCACCAAATCCCACTCCGTTAATTGCTGCGGGTGTAGAGAATGACGTCAGTGTAAAACAGAAATTGGCCGGAGTCAATGCTACCTGCATACCAGACCTGAGGACATATATAGCCGCACTCGGAGTGGACACAAGCTTCACTACATTAGCTGCAGGGCTTGACCAGGTACCATATTCTTCCCAGTTAGTATTCGCCCAGGTAACAAACTGCGCAGCAGTAGTGATGCCAGTTGGCGCATAAGGAGATACAGGGCCGGCACCATTGAACCATGGGAATGGTATAGAGAACAGGAGGCTGTTTGGATTTTGCGGGAAGGCAAAAATGAATGAGTTCACACCAGCAATGGCAGTCTGTGGATCACTTTCCTGTATTGGCTGAGGGATTGTCACCGTAGCCATCACAGGTGTAGCGCCGCAGCAGCCGTTACAGTTGTCCACAAATGAGTTAGTAGTTACGGCATCTGCATCCGCAATTACGATACCATACTCGGTATTTGCATCCAGAGCATCTTTAAGACGCAGTATCTTGAAGGCATCAGGCACTGGCTTCGTAGCATCGGTAGCCACCAGTTCATTATAGCTCACCACTCGGTTACCAAGTGTTACCGGTATTTTCCAGTACGCCCCGACTACCTGGCTGCGACATGGGATTGCTTTCTGTAGCCCGTTAGGATAAAAGCTGTTAACGAAGGTCTCTCCGTTAACTTCAGCTAGCTGATTTGATTGAACTAATTGGATGGACATGGTATAATATTATTATGTTTTTTTATTTTATTGTATTACTTCTTTGAGAGCGCACTTATCTCTCCGATCTCTACCTCGCTGATGATGGTATTAAGATCGTTTTGCGCCTGTGGGCTTCCGCCAAGCAAATGAATAGCGAGCGCCTGCATGCGCGCAGATTCATCCATTCCGTTTTTGAATTTTAAAACCTCCCTAGTCTGCGCACCTTCACCAGCCTTTATATCAGCTCCTTTGCTGCTTATCTTAACGATACCCATACCCAATGCCTTTGCTATTGTCAAGCGCGTACTGTTCAGTGCATCATTCACTATCTTAAGGAACTCAATGCCATCCTGAGATGCGGCCTTGAGTATTATCTCAAACTTCTGCGCAGTGTCGCTGTCACCGAGATCGGCTGTCTTAAGGCCCAGCACATTAATGATCGCATCAACCTGTGCTACGTCATATTCAAATCCAGCCGCCGTCTTTGTACGAAGTGCTTTTATAATTGACATCGCCTCATACTGCTCTTCAAAGCCTACAGTGCGCTTAGCAGCCTTCTCCTCTTTACGCATTGGCTGGAACTGGAACATGCGGCTTACGGTACGGTCAGGGTTTTTGCCGGCTGCAGATTCCGCATTCATCTCATGTTTATTCACGAACTCTACCAGCATTGGATCTTCTCCATATTGCCTGAGATCAAGTATGCCGAACTTAAAATGGATATTCATCTGTATTGCACGCTCACGCTCCAGTTCCAGATTTATCCCCTGCTTTTTAAGTCCGGACTGTATTTTACCATCTGCATCTACATAATCATCCACATATATAGTATCGGCGCCAGGAACATACTGTGTTTTAATATACCCCTTACCCTTACCTATATGGTGCCTTGATGTAACCGGGAGGTCGAAGCGCTTCGCTGAATTCATTTTGCGCGGATTGACTTTGCCTACGTCATCCTTGCGGATAAATCCGGATGTTGACCGGCTGATCATTTCAAACACCATGTTCTGATGAATATTAGCTACTTCTGCGACTTCCCTTGGCAATGTTGTAGTACTCATGATTTTTTATTTTTGTTGTGTGATTTTTTACTGATTTATATAAATACATTGTGAGCTTAAGAATTGCTCACAATGTATTTCGGCATCACTGCCCACATATTTTCCACTCCGTTCACGCTCATCATAATGTCATGAGTAATGGTACCTGAGAACTTATCAGCCTTATCTGAAAGCTTCATGTGGTCTCTCCACTCTTCCTGCCATGTTCCAGACACTCTACGGCCTGCTGGTATCCAGTACTCAACCGGAGATACTTTATTGCCCTTGCTGTCTGTAAGACCATCGCCTGGCAGAACTATAGCCATAGCGGGGAAATAAGCATTACCTACCCAGCGGCTGTCAGACCATGCACCGACTTCCTTGATATGCATTGTTGAACCTCTCCACTCGTATGAGTTGATGCCCAGGCGCTTCAGATCGGCACGCTCATCACCCATACGCTCAAACGTATCAAAAGTGCATGCCCCTGAGTTATTCTTAAACATATCCTGGCTACGGCGCTCCATCATGTATATCCAGCGCTTTGCGGCCAGGAACAGGAACTCCTGAGATTTCTTCAGTGCATCGTTTGAGAATACCATCTGCATGAAGTCAACATCCAGGTCGTAACCATAGCTATTGTCATACTGCTGTATATTGCCGCCGCCATACCAGATGGTGGTCAGAAGCCCTTCAAAACCGTTATACTGGTTTGTATATGTATTTGATATCAGGCTTACATTGGTCAGCTGCTCACCTGTGAAGAACATCATGTTCTCACCCATGATCATACGCTCGCGGCCATCAGCCATCGCTTTGAAGTCCCATGAGTCCATCTCTGCACCGGTATGCATATCGAATATGATCGGGAACTGCAGAATATCCTTGTATGGCTTCTCCAGGTTACGCGGTGTTTCCCAGTCTGTACGAAGAGAGAATGGGTTATACTCCTTGATGTAACCGAGGGTTTCCCACTCACTGTGCGGCGCAGATGTAGTAGCATCGCTATAACCAGACACCAGCTGTATATGGTTGGGCTGCATTGGCTGCTTCGCATATATCTGAGGCGTATAGTTACCATCGAAAGGTGCGCAGTAGATATGGTGCGCAAAAGGAGTGGTTACATCCTTCTTGATCACCACCAGATACTTACCATCTATGTAGTTGAATATCTGGTCGCCAACATTTATATTGGACTTGGTACCGTTATCTGCATAAGTATCAACCGCAATGTCGAACACCACGTAGTTACCATTGTAAGTGCCGTTTATCAGGTCTCCAAAGTATGCATTGGTGACAGCGCCGTTGGTGCCGGTAGCATCATTCTCTGCGTATATGTTGTAGTCCAACGCACTGTTATACTCTACGCTGATTGAAGAGGCGTTTGTCTCCTTAGGAGTGCCACCCATCATCATACGGAAGAAGTCTATCTCTGATGGCTTACCACCAATGTTCACCACTCCCTCACGGAAGTTTTTACGCCAACGCGCCAGGTCTTCCTTGTTTATCCCGAAGGCATCTAATCCGCCATCTTCCACGAAATCCCACAGTTGCCTGTAGACATCTGAGAACGGCTGGAACTGAGTCTGTGCCTCACCAACGGAAAATATCTGACGTGGAGCATGCTGGGGAGTTAAAGCGTAGGTTATCATCGTTTTTAAATTGTTTTAGTTATTGTATTATTTTATGGGTGTTATTTTTTAGTATTTCTGATGCGCGCGGAGTGCTGTATATTCAGGTGGCTTTTTTGCCTCCCCGGGGCGTGCGGTATTCCCAAATCCGAGGTTATTCCCTGTATTTGGTATAGCCTTAAGATGCGCTTCGAAGTCTTTGGCAACCTTTTCGCCATGATCGGCCAGCATCTTAGGTATCGCCTTGCGCAATATCCGGTTTTCGATAGCCGCGGTCATTTCGTTGGCAATGTCAGCATCCTTTATCTCTCTGCCAGACCCGGAAATAGCCAGGTATGTATTGGCGTCCAGGAACTCTTTGCGCACTGCAGTCATCACATTATCTTCAACCGGGACTTTATATTCCAATGTTGTCTCGGTGCCATCCGCCCCTGTGTATGGTATTGAAACCACTAACTCCTTGGGCAATGCACTTGCGACATTCTTTATCTGCTTCTGGTAGCCGGTGTACTTCTCTGTATCTGAAATGTAGTTGTCGTATTCAGCTTCTATGTTATCAATAGGACCGGTGATTTCTGCGAGGTAACTTTTTGCAACTTTATCCATTCTTGCCAGAGCACGCTTACGGAGAGGAGAGTCAATATCCAGGTCTTCATGGTATTCATCAGAAAATTGCGCCGCGATCTCTTCTTCACTGATCTTTGGATTTTCTGCGCGCTCCTGCTCTGCAAATAACGCCATGGCAATATCCCGGGTATTCTTAGAGCGCTCTATGATTGCTCTCTCATATTCATCCTTCTTTGTCTTGCCGGTACCTAGAGCCCACTCCAGCGCTTTTTGTTTCTTAGCTTCTTTCTCTGCAGCTATATCTTCCGGGGACCTTACAGCCTTCGGCTTAGCCTCATCCAGAGTTTTATAATTTGAGCCAAGCGCTTTATTGATAAGGCGCAGCTGAGTATCCTCATCTATTGCGTCAATATCAATCTTCGGCTTTTCAGCATCCGCAGGTTCCTGGGCTGGAATAGCAGTATCTGCAACAACTGTAGTGTTATCTACTGCTGGTGCATTTACCTGTTCCGCCGCCTGACCTGGTTGTGTGTTCGTGTCTGTGACTGCCATAAAATATAATTCATATCAAAAGTATAAACCACTATTGGTAATAAGAATGAATTTGCATAGCTTTACCTGCACTTTGCAGGTAACTCACAACTTCCTTAATGAATAATAGTTTTAAACTCAGGCTCCGGTATACAGAGGCAGAATGGGCCATTTTCTATGCAGAAGCTGCCGAAATGAAGATATCTATTGGCATGTACATTCACCATAAGATAATGAAAGAGTACGGGTCTGTATCCAAGTGTGCCCCATGCCATGGTATAGCCATAGATAAGATAGAAAAGTCTCACGAAATTGATATCCCTAAATTCGTATCCGATAAGATACTTTGTAAATCATACGATACCGGCATATCCTTCTCTGCACTCATATCCTTAGCTATCAAAGGTAAAAAAATAGACTAACGCTATGCCCATACGCAAAGCAGTAAGAGAGGCAATTTTCAAGAGAGATAATAACATGTGTCTGCTTTGCAACGCCAGATTCAATCTTACTATAGACCACATAATACCCTTGTCAAAAGGAGGCACCAATTACTATACAAACCTGCAGACGCTATGCCATTCATGCAATCTGAATAAAGGTTGCAGCAACAATAGAAACTATATAGACTATAGGAAAAATAAATCAAGCAGGGCTCTCCGTGATATAAGCAGGGCACATGTCCCTGAAAAGAAAACGGTCAGGAAATTCCATAAATAAAAGTGCCCTCAATATTGAGGGCACTTTTATTTATGGAATCATCGCAGCCTGTTCAGTACTCATCGGCTGGGAATCAGCCATCGACTGCTGGATGCCGGACTGATGCGGTATCTGGTTAATAGGGTTGCTGTATGGCGTAGGCACTATTGCGGATTGCGCCGGCGGTGTAGTCTTGCCGGTATCATTAAGGCTCTGTTGCTGCTCCATCACATTGGCTTGAGCCTGTTCGTATATCTGCCTGCTATCTGCACTATGCTTCATCTCCTGCTTAGCCATGCCGCCTTGCTGTGTGATCATGTGCCCTTGCAGCGCGAAGCTACCTTCAACCTTTGCCTTCTCAATCTCAAGGTTGCCCTTGAGCAAAATGTTTTCCTTTTCACCCTGAAGCTGCGCCTGGGCTTGCTGCGCCTGGGCTTGCTGCATTTCCATAGCGTTCTTCTGCACAAGAGATGCATTGCGCTGCTCAAAATAGGCCAGCATTAGCGCCTTGCTCTTGAGGCTTTTTATTTCATCCAGCATTAGCGCTTCCGCATTGCTGATCTTACCATTCTGTATTGCGGCATCTATTCTCGCATCCAGCTTAGCCTTCTGTGGCGCCTGGTTAAGGCTCTCCACGAATATACCATACCGGTGCATGGCCTTCTTGCCTAGCTGCGATATCCTGGCAAGACAATCCTCTCCAACAGCATCCGCAAGGAATTTAAATGCCAGGGTATCATGATCTTTGAACTGAATAATGTCTTGAACCTGCAGCATAGTACGCGTAGCCAGCTTCTGCGCCATATACGTAAGGCTGTCCGGGATATAATAAGTATTGTTCTGGCTATATTCCAGAGCCTTGAACTGATTATTCATACTATCCCTTGCATTGCCGGGATCACCCTGCCTTAGGGGCGCATCAAGGCCTACTACCGATAGCATCTGCTCCCATGACTTGATGAGCATTTCCCACCAGCGCATGATCTCTGCAGTCAGTCCGTTTGGCTTATCTATATTCAGCGCATTGTTGGACATAGCTACTATCTTCCCATCTATCTGCGGAAATTTCCACATACCATTGGCAGATGCATCTAGCCAAGACACCATCTTCTGTATCTTATCTGCCTGGGTCATGTTGGTATCAGAAAAGGTATCCTCAGCAATATCCAGAAGGCTGTCATAGTTGTAATCAGTCCCCCTGGGCTTTGCCTTGCGAACCTCGTACTTCCATTTATACCAGCACTCATTGATGATGTCTACAAAAGGGGCGCAGTTGATAGCAATACTATCTCCTATCTCTTTGTAAGTGAGTATGGTCCAGTTTGAGTTAAAGTCATTGTACCCTTCTATCTGCTGGTAAGTTACTTTGCCAAAATCAAATATCCGCTGCTCATAAGAACTAAGAACAAGATAGTAGGCCTTGTATGTAGGCACCTCGTAGCGCGCTTTTTTTGCGTACCTTTTTTCAGGAGACTCTTCCCCTCCAGACCCACCATAAGAAAATGTGCTCTTGTCCTCATCGAACTTTCTGTCACCTGTTAGGTTTGCTTCAGCACCATAATCTGTCTCATTTGCGCTGATCCACTCCATGTATCCGAAAGACACCTTAAAGTCCATAAAATCCCGGTAGGAGTACTTAGTGCCTGTGCGCGCTGAACAAAACCATCCATTACGGGCGTCTGTACCTATACCGGTAATATCAATTGATCCTTGGCTGCAGGTATAAACTGCCTGAAAAAGCAGATTAAGCTCTTTATTAAAATCGAATTCATCACCTATCCTGTCAAGTAGATCTTTTATGGTAATATTCTGCTGGTATGCCTTGGCATTTGCATCATCAAAATCCTTTCTCCTCCCACCACCGTATATGTACGTTGTCTCCGGAGTGAGATAATCAAACTTTATTGCTCCATTTAGCTTACTTACGTACTGCTGCCCGGCAATAGCTTTTTTTGCCACCAGGTCTGTAGTCCAGTTTTCAAAGAATATATCCTCTACCTCATTAAATCTCATGAAGTAATTAATAGGATTCTCCGCCGCCATTTCCGCATCCAGCTTATGGAAATTACGCATAAAGAAATCCACATCAGATGGATTCCCAGGATTTAGACTCATACGCTGAAAATCCTGAGTGTTGCCATTGTCTGGCTTCTCCCCGAACCTTGCCTCGTGCTCTTCTATCTTGAACGGGGCTTCGCCTATGGAGGTATAAATATAATTTAAAAGCCCTTCTATATTGTGCCTGTCCTTAATGAACGCCTCGTCCTTTTTCCTGTTGATGGTAGCGGTAGGGTCATCGCTTTTCACGGTGAGCACTACCCCCATTTTTTTCATCTCCGCCACCAGCATGTTCCTCAGCTTTTCCATTACAGGTAATGAGCGGAATTCAACACCTAACATCTCAGGATGCAGATTGCGCTCTTCGGGCTTTACCGGCTGCCCATTGGGGCCAAACACTCTACCGTATCCTGTATTACCGTATGTGGTGTTGTTCAGATTAAGGGCTATAGGATTCTGGAACAGGTTGCGTATAGGAGACATATCCTGGCGCCCGAGCAGGTAGTTCATACCCATCTCAGCAGAATCAAGATTGACCAATGGCGACATATACATCCGCACAAATGAGATGATACGGTTAGCCCACTCAATATTTTTTTCACCCTCGTTGGTCTCAATCCATTCCCTTAATAAGAACATGCTCTATTTTTATTTAGCTATAATTCCACCTTCCATAATGTACCACCTCTTTACCTGGTCCATGCTCTTTTCAGGCTGTCCGTATCCGGCCATCGGAAGACTGGCCCATTCATTGTTCAACCGGTCCATTATTTCAGGGTCGAAGAAATTTCCATCTGCTACAGCCTTGAGGCATCCACGGGTATCGAAAAGAGCCAATGCCATCAAATCCTGCGTCTGCGGCGTGAAGTCTTTAAACCCATATTTGAAGCAAAGGGTATCAAATGTCTTCTTTAATATCTGGTAGGCTCCGGCAGCGCTTGTGATATTTGTAACACCGTTTATGGTGAAGGTAAAGCGTTGATTGGGGTGCGTAGAAAAATCAGTAAAGCGCCTGTTATTTTTTGGCGAGCTGCCGAATAAATAACTGTAACCATCAGGCGCTATGGTACCTTCGCCGCGCCTGATGGTTCTTAGTACGGCCTTAATATCCGTATCCAGAAGCATACCCTTTAAATAACCTATTGAAGTCGCCATATTAATATTTTAAGGCGCTACAGTGGTATATTGGAACAATGTCCATGCACTAAAATTTGTGGCGCTGCATCGCTGCCTTACCGCAAAACAATAAACCGACCCGCCTGTAAGTCCGGTAAATGACACACTCGTGGCCGTGGTTATAGTGCCGGTGCCGGCTGGCGTAACACATGAGCCAGACCTTATGACATTCACATATTCATACACTGTAGCCTGGCTTGACGCATCCCATGCAACAGTCGCGGTAGTTGTACCCAATGCTGTAGTACGCACATTCAATATCGGTGTGCAGTTGATCGGTGTGCAGCATTTATTGCAATCACCAAATTTAGCCAGGTAGTCAGCTGCATCGACATACGTAACATTGTTATTGGACAAGTCTTTCACCCTCGTAACAACCTTAAAGCTGGAATTTGTATACGCTGTAGGATCGCTTAGTAAAGTGCCTGGGTGTATGCTTGCCACCTGGTGCTGAAAGTCAGTGCCTGTAAACCCTATTGGTACCGTACTTGTAGGCAATTTGGTTATCTGCCCATTTAGTGCCAATCCGTAATTACCCTCATTAATATGATCGCAGCTAATAGTCCGCTGAGCACCCGCAGGGAAAAATGTACCAGCGCTATCCTGCCATGCAAGAACCGTGAATGACTTTCTCATGTTAGATTTATATTTTAGACTACTTTATTGTATAATTTGTATACCCCGTAAATACCAATGAGCGCAAGAATTATTCCCTCACATGCACTAACCTTTTTATAAGTTTTCAGAGACTGGTACATACTCTCCGATTTTTTTTCTGTATTGGACAACTTCACTTCAAGCTCATGCACTCGCGCTGTGTTCTCTACCAATTTTATAGTCTCCTTCACTACAGTGTCTATATCATGCACAATTTGAGCCGGAGGACATTTCACAACTACCTTGCTACTGCCATTAGCAGATTTAACGCTGTCGCAATCTACATATCGTACCTCTCCCGGCAATACCGTTGTGTCACTTTTACCTTTTATTATACGAGCCGGCAATGTCACTATCTTAGTATGAACAGGGTACCACGCAGCGCACTTCGCAGCCGGTATGGCATGATCATCATCAACCTTGCTCGCTTCAGCCTTATTCTTCAGTTGATCAAATGCAGTAGCGTAGTCCTTCGTTCCTTTACATGAGGCAAAAACAACTACCACCGCTACAAACAAGCATGCGAACAATAATAACCTGGAGTAAGCTCTATCTGTAATGTATCTCATAGACCTGTTTTAATTTCAATTTCTTCTTTTTTTCTTGTCAATATAGCTTCTGCACGACCCATCACGGTTATCAATATGGACTGACCCATATAGCCAATAGATACAAACCCGATACCGAGCCAGTTTTTCGCCTGATCCAGCTGAGTAACCTCATGCTTGCACACTATGGCTATAGCGACAACTATAGCTGATATACATATGGTCGGCCACTCCATACTAAAATAGGTAGCGAACTTGAAACTATTCGTCTTTTTTAATTTGCTTATCTTGATAAGACAGTGCAATAACACCCCTGCCATTCCAAGACCCAGTAAAGTTAAGTCACTATGCATGATTATTGTTTTTATTCTTTTTCTTTATCAAGACCCTTAACAAATCGCTGCAGCTGCGCTCTTACCGCATCCTTCATTATGCCACCCAATTCAGCGTAGGCAAATTTTAGGATATGCTGGCTCACGAAGCTTATAAGGAATATACATATCCACTCATGCCTTTGCAGCTGGTACGTTTCACAAACCCTATGCATCACTGATGCAAGACCTAGAGATCCTAGAACTATGAAAAACCTGCCTCTCCAGGATAAGCGTTTCTCTGAAACCTCCATTGCAGACCATAGTGTGAGATTACCTATAATCACCGGAGGTAAAACCATCCAGGCCCATGCAAGTATCCTCATTAATATATCTGTAACATGGGCTTTAGGAGTATCCATTCTTCTATGTTGTTGTATCATGGTGATAATTTCTCCTAATCCATAGTATTATCGCTCCAATCGTGCTAAATATAATGTTAACTATCTCTGCTACATTATGATCTATTTGTAAATAAGGGTATTGTATTGCGTCAAATGCCTTGCCTATCCCTAAGAATAATATATACCATGCAATTACAAGATTGTTGTTTTTCCCAAATAGTCCGACAAAAATCAACATTGCACTCCCCATGGCATCAAAAACAGGGACTTTGTCAGTTCCCTTATAATATTCCATGAGGAACCCACATGCAAGAACACCCCACCAGACAAATGGCTCCCATCTCCTCACGATACTTTAGGTTTTGGCTTAGTCCATGCACCAAATAGTCTGATAAGCAGTGGTACATTATCACCATTAAATTCTACAGAATGTACCTCAGTAGCCACGCGATCCATAGAGGTAGTGTTCAACGTCAAGCCTTCACCTACCGGCACCTCCGCAAATAATGTAGGTTGACCATCAGTATCTGGTGCTATAGCAAACATAGTAGGGTATGCGGCAAGCAAAAATGGCAGCTTGCCTACTGGTATGCCATCACCATTAATTCCTGTCACATCATCTGAAAACAGGTTGAAATCTTTAATCTTCATTAAACGAGTTGCTTTGCACATGTGCTTGGTCGATTTTATTGTTTAGTTATAATTATTTCTCAGTTATAAGCACATCTACCTTAGCTCCAACCACGGCAGCAGTTCCGGGTATAAGCACAAGACCTACAAGCGCAACGGTTGTAGTATTCTGCACAACAACATGTACTGTAAATCCAGTAGTTGTTATTGTGGTTATTGTGGATCGCTGCAAGTCAGTACCACCTACTATATTAGCCTGTATATTTGGAGCTACTGAATAAGAAACCGGAAATGTAACTGTATAATCTCCAGACCCATTAGTAATTCCAGAATAAGGTACAGGTATTTTGTAGGAATTTGGTGCCGGAATATTTAGTACACCTGTAGCAGGATTATAAGTCGCAACTCCGGTACCGGTAGTAGTCAAAGATACAGCTGCTCTACTACGTGTATCAGTATAATATAGATTACCACTCTCCGCCACAGTTGCAGTAGTCAATGTCCATGTTCTATCAGAGGCCAATGACTGAGTAGAGCCATTTATAGTGAGATTCCGGGTTGTAGGTGTAGGAGTATACGCCAAAGCAGATACCACCTGGGCATTTGTTATGCCGGTAATATAGCCTATGTCATTCGTCCACATAGATATATTCCCGCTCTTATTGGTCAGTGCCGAGGCTGAGCTTGCGGTAATATAACCGGCACCATTGGACAGCGTATTATTGTTGGTTGGTATCAAGGCTACAGTCGCAGCAACCCTTCCTGCGACATATCGCTTGATTGCATAGCCCTCAATTAGTGATTGAGTAGTCCAGTTGGCACCGGTAGTATCGTCACTGAGTGATGTAGCCATTTTTGACCCCAGCTTCAGAACATCTGTCATATACACAGATGTCTGCGCATGCGCCGGAGCTTCTGTCCTGGCCGTAATATAAATGAATGCCGCAATACAGACACAAACTACGGTAATAACGGTTATGAATATGTTTCTCATACTTTAAGGCGAATGTGTCTACAAGATGTACCTCCTGTAACGGTTATATAAATAGTTGTATTTGTATCGAACGTTATGCCGGATTGCAATGTCAATGGCTGACTGGTGGTAGTAGCTGGGAATATTTCATCCCCTCCGGGTGTCAACCCTACCGTGATCGTTGTGCTCCCTGACGGCACTATCCTGTATAGTAGCAACACTCGCCCCGCCGGTAGAACATAGGTTGTGCTCCCTGATATTGTTGCAGTATCCTTTTGTGGGATATACCCATCCCTTACTTTTATATGCATGTCCACCAGCATCTGGCCCTGGTAAGGATCACCTTGCCATATCTGGTAGTAATTGATCAGTTCCATATGCCTCCCACCTGTATGCGCATACATCGTATCGAATGCTGCCTCAAAATAATGGGAGGTAGATGTATCCACTATATACCGCCCAAACGTATCCACTGCGCATGCAAATACGCAACCACCGCTACAGCCAATGCTATCACGCATGGATAAAGCAAAGTCCGGGGGGATTATTATCCAATATTGTGGTGGTGGCGCCTGTGCGAAAGTGTGCTGGGCACTTCCCAATATCATTAACAGCAGATAGATGTATTTTTTCATTTTGTTACTTTATATGTTCCTGCTTGAGAAAGACTTAATATCTGGGGTGTCGTAAGTGCTTTACCGGCAAATGCAACACCATATGATTTTGTGCTGTAGCCAAAAGTCGCAGATTGGTCATGCCCTACCCAAGACACCCCAATAGTGCCGGTTGTAGGTGCATTATTAGATGCCGCCTGGAGAGCAACACCATCCTTAAATCCTTGAACTAATGAAGTGTTTGAGGCTAATCTAGCTGCTATGAAAAGGCCTATTGTTGATGCCGGGGCATTCTGCAGCGCACTGGTAGGCACCGAGGCCGACATGGATAGTGCAAGCATAAAGCATGGATTAGCCACCAGCGTGGTTTTTATCAGGAATCTATGCGCAATTGAATTGCCCGTAGAGTTACCTATATCAACTTTTGTGTTAGCCGCTTCATTTGTGAAGGAATATACACCAAGATGATAGCTGCCAATATTAGATGGTGGCGTAATTGTCGTATTGAAATACCCTGAAGACCCATTCCCATTCCATGCATCAGTTCCGATGGTAACTCCACCAACGAATGACCCTGAAGCCAACGTTATGAAATCAACCCTCAAAGCCGCAGATGTATTTCCTATATATGGGAAATAGTAGAACAGCAACGTATCTGTCTCCACATATACCTGGCCCTCGTGAGTCACATTGCCGTATAGATGCATGCCCAAGTAGTAAGCATCCCTGAAATTTGGCAGCGTTGGCGCATACCCTACAGCATTAAGTGTGGACATGAACCGTTGCGTCTGGGCTGGCACTTGCTGAGCCTGCCCAAATGAATTGGTTGCTATAAATAGCAATATAATGAGTAGGCGGATCATGGCGGTGTTATAAAATCTGAGGTATAGAGAACTCTTACTTTGCTTAGCTGCTTATCCCAGGTAAGTACCCACTGGGCAGCCAGGGCATTAGCCGTGGTTGATACAGGCATTAACCTGCTGGTGCCGTTCATGGGTATCAGTATATTCGTACCGGCTATATAAACCGCCGTACCACCTGTACCGTCCTGGTATATGTTCAACACAACCTGATTGATGAACCCGGCACCACCGGCAGCTGTTGGACCAAATCCTGCCAATGTAATTGTATCGGTCGGGTTGTTGTGATTAAGCGTCACCTGCTGCTCATGGCCATTGGTTGCTGTAACCGTAAAAGCCCTTGTTTCTGTTATAGTATATACAGGCACCGGGGCGACCGCTACATTCACTATAGTTGTGCCCGTAACAGATAAGCTGCCATCCGTAGATGTCACACTCGTCACGCCTGATCCGCCACCTCCTGATACCGACACAGTAGTAATACTGGTGGCAATTCCCTTACCATTATATGTAATAACAGGGATTGCTGAAGCACCGCCATAAGTGCCCGGTGTAATGCCGCTGGTTGTCAGCGTTGGATTAGGATAAGTGCCGGTAAGATCACCACCGGCAGCTCCGTTAGGCGCCGCGGATATGGTTGCGGAACCGCCGAGCGATATTGCCGAACCATTCACTGTAACCTGTGGATTGGCAATATATGCATTAGCAATCGCCGTACCTTGCCATGTGCCTGTACCTATTGTACCCAGTGTAGTTATGCTGGTCTGGCCCACATACAGGGCAGATATATCTATCACAGGAGTTGCGCCACCAGTAGAAGTAATCCTGTTCGTTGTCCCTGTAACACTGGTCACACTCCCGGTATTGGTAGCTGAAAGCACGCCCGTACTTGTATTAAGTGTAAGACCCGAACCTATGGTTATAAACTGCGCAGCGCCCGTAGAAGCAGAGTATCTACCCAAAAGAGTTTGCCCGGTAGCACTGGTAAGCATAGAAATATTACTTTTGGTAGCAAGGAACGTGGGTGTATCTGCTACAATCTCGGCTTGTGCCCTGGCTGCTGTGAAGTATTTGTTTATGGGGCCCTCAAGCACAGAGTCCGTATTATAGTCACCCTTCAGAGGTGTCACCACATTCATTCGCCCATTAAAAGACATCACAGCAGGGAAAAGCAACCTAACCCAATTCGCATAAGATGTAGCCGGCAGAGCGGCCAATGAGAAACTATAATTACTATCTGTTCTTACACATAGGGATCCTACCGTAGCCGGCAACGCCAACATTTCAGGAAGGCTGCTTGCTACATATGTCGTACCGATAGGGTAAGCTGGGATCTGCGCAATAGGCACACGCCCGGTAGCATCCAGTGTAGCTACTCCATTAGATACACCCATAAAGAACGAGGGGATATAATTATTACGAACGAAAAATAGGGTTGGATACAGTATATTACTATCAAACTGCGTGAGTGTCCTTACAGACACGCCCTTGCGCATAAAATACAGCATTGTATCATTAATATCCGCAATCAGCCTGGCCGTAGTGGTGATGCCTTTCTGAAAACCGGTATACCCTTTTGGAACAACCGGTATACCCAAGGCGCTGTCAGCCTGTAATCCACCCAATACCTCCACGGTACCATTTTTATTACCAAAAGGAGTTATTTGCCCGAAAGACAGAGAATTAACAAGCAATAAAGACAACATCAACAGTATAATTCTCATCACGCCCTTTTATAGATTATTTGTATTTTTTCATCCACGGCCAATCCACCATCTGCTGTTAGATTCAGCGTGCCATTCGGAGATCCATTAGTGTAAACGTAATTGTAAATGCTAATGCCGCTCTTGTTTACCGATAGAATAATAATATTTTTAAGCAGCGGAGATGATATTGTATTGCCGGCAGGTATTGTATCACCGCCTGTGAATGTCACTGACTCCGGTATCCCGGCACTCCCGTTGGCCATACCTACTAATGCTATCCACTCTTCAAAGGTCATGGCAAGGTATAGGTCATTATACTCCGGGTCTTTTATCTGCAGCGTAGGCACTAATGCCGGTATTGTTCTCACACCTGGGATAACAGGACCAGTTGGCTTATTTACAGTTCCTACTACTATAGCAGAAGAACTTACAGTGTAGTACCTTCCACCCTGGAATGTACTATCATTATCCCATAGAACGGGGGCTGTGACTTTCTTATATGCAGACATAAAGTAGTATTATGCACAAAACTACTTTTTAATGATTGTGATTATAGTGATTGGCGAGTGTCGCACCTGCAAAGTGCAGGTTACTAAAGAAAAAATTATCCCCAACCAGTGCCACAGTTGGGGATTAAGTCAGCGAGAACTGACACTGCAATTTGTAAGAGTTGCAGTGCAAATATAATGGTTTATATTAGATTATCAACAAAGAAAGGTCTTCCTCCAAACAAGTCCCTTTATAGTAAGGCACCAGTTAAAAGTTTATGTCATTTTGTATTAATGCCGATGACATCAGGCTACGCTCAACTTCTACTCCTCATATAGGTATTCAGTGTTTTGGGTGCAGCACACACTGCCTTGTCCGTTGCTAGTTGTTACCTTCCAAACATTGCCAGCATTTTTACCGAATAATACTTTTCAATTTATCAAGTCAGCCTTGCGGCATCGAACTAAACTGATTTCCTGAGTTGATAGCTAACCTTTCATTCGCAAGCTTGGCACAGTTTGCGCGGGATGAAACAATTTAAAACCGCTTTACCCTGCAAAAAAAACCGCATACCTTTGCACTTCTGATTAATTACAATATCTTTACCTGCACTTTGCAGGTTACTCAAAAACATATTCATGCACACACATAATTTAACCAGCATCCCCTACATCAACAATAGCGGAGCAATATCAAGGCGCCTTATCGTGCGCCCGGACGAACATCCTGCAGTGGTAAACCAGCACGGTATCGAAATACCAAAAGATGCAAATGTGGTTTGCGAAACCGGTGTCGTTATTTCCAACTGCGAAGGCTCAGAAATACCGGTGGGTGCACACGTATCTTATCGCAAGATCGAGCGCAATAACCCGGAGGAGCGGTACAGCGGAATAGAGATAGCAGGAGAAGAACTGGACCTGCTTTTTGAGAACGAAATATGGTCGGTTGATAATACTCCATTCAACCGGCTATTCATTGAACCACTATCTGGCAAAATGGTGAGCGATGGCGGTATCATCATTCCTGACGAAACGCTGGGGGTCCCTCAAAAAGGAATAATACATGCGGTCCCTCCAGGCTCTTTATTTAAGGTAGGGGATACAGTAGAATACAGGAAGGCAGAACAAGGCATGTACCCCACAGCTAATGTCGATGGCCGCATCATGGAAGTATTATTTGAGCGTGATATATACTCAGTAAATGAAAAGGCTGCGCCACACAAAATAATAGTACGCGTAGACATCAATGAGCAGAAGCGCAGCCGGTTTGAAATGGCAAGTGGCCTGATACGCCCGGAGGCATATATACACATGATGTACAACCTGCAGTATGCTAAAGTTGTCAGCATAGGTTCAGAAGCAGCCAAGATGTACCCTAAGCTTCGCCCTGGCTGCTTTGCGATACTCCATCACACGGTAGAGCACCAGCAGTACCGCATGCTCCGAGAGAAAAAAGGCAAAGATGGAAAATCAAAGTATGCGTACATTATGATCAACTGTTTCTCACATGACGGAAGAGAAATCTTCGGGATGATGGAATCCAGGAATAATCTATCCACAAACCCAATACCACAGCTGAGCACTATCAAACCATTTGACAGGAACATATTTCTTAAGCCAGAGATTGAACTTTTTGAGAAAAAAGAAATCCCAAGGTCTGAACTGCATAACATGGACTATACGTTCAATGATATAAAAACACTGCCGGCACTTCAGAATATAATAGCTGAAAAGAAGAAAGAAGGTGCAGGTAAGTACACTGCTACATTTCAGCGCTTATCCAACAAGCACCGCATGCTTAACCCTGCAGACCCTGCACAGAAAGAAGAATTGCAAGCATTGGAAACGAGCATAGAAGGACTAAAGACGGATGCGCTTGAGAAAGCTGCCTATGTCAATAAGAATCATGCTGTCATTTGCACCCCGATTAAAGGTAACCGAAAGATAGTAGCAACATTTAAGGAACTATACCCAATAACGCTGCTGGGAGAGAACTTCATAATAGCACACGAACATTTTATTTTACTTAAAACACACAAAGACGACATGGGCAACACAATACACACGCCATTCGGAGACAAAGTTCTTATCCTGCCAATAGAAGATAAGAAAGAATCACACCTGATACTTCCAGAGGATGCCAAGGAGCGCCCTGTAAAAGGCAGAGTTATAAGAGTTGGCCCAGGCACCGATAAGATACCTATGATAGTATCAGAGGGTAATGTCGTGTACTTTAAACGCATGGCCGGCGCAGAGATCGCTATAGATGGTGTCGAGCATCTGGTGATGCACCAAAACGACCTGCTTACCTTTACTGAAGAATAATTTTCATTTTTATCCCACAACCAAAATATGAGCACACAATTGCAATTTAATTCCGATGCCCGGAACAAAATGAAGGCAGGCATAGACAAGGTAGCTGATGCAGTAAAAGTAACACTGGGTCCTAAAGGACGCAATGTTACCATACAGCAAAATAGTGGCCAGAACCCATTCATAACTAAGGATGGTGTTACCGTGGCGCAGAACGTCAGGACATTATCAGATCCTTATGAGGATAGCGGAGCACAGATGATCAAGGCGGTAGCGCGTAAAACCGCAGGCGAAGCCGGTGATGGTACAACCACATCAACAGTGCTCACCCAATACCTCATTACTGAGGGCATGAAGCTTGTTGCCAATGGCGCCAATCCAGTAGAACTAAAACGTGGTATGGACAATGCCGTAGCCGATGTTGTAGCTAATATTAAGCTACAGGCAAAGCAGATAGCCAATGACAGCCAGGAAGTACTCAGCATTGCTACCATATCTGCGAACAATGATGAAGAAATAGGTAAACACATAGCTGATGCAGTCCTGCGCGTAGGTAATGATGGACTGATACAAAAACAGGAGTCCCGCAGCACCGATACATTTGTGTCAGTAGTATCCGGACTTTCTATTGATAAAGGATATCTGAGCCCGGCATTCATAACAGATAAGCCAAAAGCAGAAGCAATATTGGACAACCCACTGATCATGCTTTGCCCGGATAAGCTAAGTACATTCACTGACATACTAAGCGTGATGGAAATATGCACTAAAGGATCTACACCTGACAAGAAGCGCTCATTGCTGATTATATGCAGCGATGCCGACAGCGAAGCCCTCTCAACCCTTAGTATAAACACTGTCCGAGGCAATATTAAAGCATGCGCTATACGTATGCCTGGATACGGCGGGGCTCAGAAAGAAATGCTGCAGGACATCGCCATCCAGGTAGGTGGAACGGTTATAGATAAAGACCTTAACATGAAGCCTAAGGACTGCACACACGCATGGCTGGGGTCAGCAGAAAAAGTGGTTGTTGGTCGTGATAGCACCACTATAATAGGCGGAAGAGGCAATCAATTGGCAATATCTGAACGAGCCGAAGAACTCCGCGGCATCATCAATGGAACAGAGATCACCGCTTATGAAAGGCCTAAGATGGAGGTACGTCTGGCCAAGCTCACTAGCGGTATGGCGGTCATTAATGTAGGTGGATTCAGTGAGATAGAGGTGAAAGAAAAGATGGATCGCGTAGATGACGCACTGTGTGCTACGAAGGCCGCCTTGGAAGAAGGTATAGTGCCTGGTGGCGGCATAGCCTATCTGAAAGCTCAGAACTCAATAGGAGATACCTCATCAAAATCTACAGATGAAGTGCATGGATACAATCTTATAGTAGAATCATTGGCCGCACCTTTGATACAGATACTAAAAAACGCCGGCATCACTCAATCTGAAATATCGTCTATAAAATATGATATCTGCACATCAATGGCGCCCAACTTTGGATACAATGCCAAAACAAATGAATATGCAGACTTATTGGCCACTGGCGTTATAGATCCAGCTAAGGTTCTTCGTGTGTCCCTGGAAAATGCAAGCTCCGTTGCCGGGATGTTCCTAACAACTGAATGCGCAATAGTGGAAGTTCCAGAAAAATAAAATACCTTCGTCCACAGTCAAGCCATCCAGTGTTTCGGTTTTGTTGTGTGGACCTACCCAATGGGCCTGATAAGAAAAGCCCCGCTATTAATTTAGCGGGGCTTTTTCCTGTTTGATAGAATCCTTTCTATTGTGCCCTCAAACTTAGGCATCCTACTCTCGGGATTCACAAGGAGAGACTGTTTGGTGTGATTTTCTCTCTGCGCGTTCTTTTCACACACCGGCACGATCTTAAAAATTGCGGGAACGAACGGACTTGAACCGCTGACGCCTTGACCTTCAATCAAGCGCTCTACCATCTGAGCTACATTCCCATGACGGGCCGGGTTATTTTATAGACGCACCTCGCCCACAAACGTCTTTTTTTTAGTTTGAGTTTTAAATTATAGTGTCTGTAGTTTTGAGTATCCTATCCTACCTTACCGAATCCCCTTCCAAGATACCATCCATATTATGAGGGTTTGAACCTCCAGATCGCGGCGCACTACTAATGCAAATATACTAAAACAAAAGCTCCTTTATGCCAGTTATTACAGATATTAATTGAGACTTATCCACTCCACTATACACAACTATTGCTTCCCCATTCTTTACGAAATGGCAACTCAAATGATCCTTAGTCCTATCTAAATGGTAGTGCTCTGACCAAATAAATTCAATTTTAGTATTTATTTGATTGCATAGGTCCTCTATTAATGACACTTCATTTGGCAATAACAATACATATTTATCTATGGGGGGAGATTCCCGCATAGATGCATTCCGGGCCACACTTTTTGCCTTAACCGCATCAAAAATCAAATCTGCTTTCTGCAAAATATCATCAAGTGGCAGCGTTTTTATTATTGGGAAATTCAATGAATTGAGAGGAATTTTGCCGTCACTGTTCGAGTAAGACTGATGCATATCGTTCCCATTCTTGCTAAATACCAACATGGCATATGCAATTTTTTCTAGTTCGGTACTTGTGTCTGGAAGAATTCGATTTGCCATTTCTAATAGCGAATCGTAGTTGTAAGATGTGCCATGAACTGGCTGAGATGCTAATTCAATGCATTTTAAATAAATTTCTGTTTCGTTCATTTTGTTGTGTGTTTAAAAGATGAAATGCAAATATACTATTCTCCACTTATTTTTATATAATTCATGCCAACTATTGACGCACTCACTTCAAAATAGGTGCCGGCCCACAAATCATTTGTCTTAAGTGTCAACTTCATCCATCTTCCTATGAGAGGATTACCATCCGTAAGTTTATTGGTTGTAGTTTGCGGCTGAAGATTTGGATCGAAAGGCGTATTCATGTCGCACAGCAACTCTGCAGTCTGGAATCCATCCCGTATGTCCCAGCGCAGCGGCTTAAGTCGTGACATCTGTCCTTTCTCTGTGGTTATTTGCTCACAATAGAATAGAGCCGTAGGCATTTGACCTGGCGCACCAGGTATTGATTGCTTAGTGTACACCTCTACCCAGAAATAGCGTTTTACTTTTTCACTATCCGGATTGGCTACTGGAATGACATAGCATGGGCACTGTATACCGTAGAAGTTAGCGTACTTAGCCGGAGTGGTAGTAGCGCTGCCTTGATGATGCTTGTATGGTAGCCCTCTTCTGAAGGTAAAGAAGTTCCTGCCGCTGATATAACCCGGTACCATGCCGTACATCTCCGGTGTAAATGATGCCATACCCTTTAGCATACCGGTATTAAGGTCAACATATATAGTCTCCGGGCCGTACAGGTCTATTGCTGGCTGTATGTTGATATACCTGGGCACTGCAAGGGATGGTATGTTAAACGTGGTAAGATAGTACTCGTTCGTGCGCGGGTCTATACCTCCTACAAAGTAGTAAACGCCATTTGCGCCAGGATTGGCATTACGTAGGTTTACAGCAGATACTTTGTTCATAAGGTAGCCATTGTATCCCCCTATTATACCCTTCTCTGCATCATATGTGCTTACGTCATGGGAGGTGCTGAAGTTGTTCAGTATAAGGCGTCCATCAGCATCTATCCAATACACTTTGCCCAGGTACTTACGTATAGAATTTATGTTCTCCATAGTACAACCGAAAGGCGTGCCGGGAGGACGCTGTGGAGTAGTGAATATACCATTCTGGTTATTAGCATTTACATTTCCATCAGCATCTACAGTAAGCTGTGTAGCATTATAGCGCACCATGAAGTGATCGCTATCGCAGATGACAAGGCATACTCCCACCTCTACCAGCACCACCGTTATGTTACCCCAGGTATTACGGTCAAATACTTGGGTATTGGCACTGTCAAAATAAGATAGTCCATTGAATGTTCCGCGGTCACCGAGTGCCGCTGATAAGGCTACCTCTGTGCCTATACGCTGCTGTGCCTCTTGTGGGTTAGCTACCCCTATCCGCCCTCTGTTTGCTAGATGACTCCCCCAAAAATCAGATGGTGATGGACTCTCAAAATAGAAAGGGAAAGAAGTCTGTGCATCATTCACACTTTTAATCAAAACACCATTACTGTTTGGATTAAAAGTAGAATAACCAGCCTCATCAAGTGTAACATTCTGATTGGTACTAGTATACTGTATAGGATTTGGTGGCGTTGCGCCCGGGGCCAATACGCCTGGCTGACCCTGCAAAATAGGCACTGGCAAGACTCTGGATAACATGTAGCTATCGGAATACGGTATTATGCCCGTAAGTTGACCTGCAGGTATCCGTCCATCCACTATATCCAGAACCTTACATTGTTCGTAATAGATATAGTTATTCTGATTGGCCTGTGGACGGATGACACGGAACAACGCACCATTAGTAAGGTCAGATAATGCAGCCTGATAGTCTATTGTAAAGAAGTACCCAGCCTGATCATTTGTTACGGTAGCAAATAGACCTGGGGGAAAGAATGTCCCATCCGCTTTAGCAATGAACTGTACAACATCCCCTATTACTGGCTGCCCCTGCGCATTTTGACCAGTTGCTATGAATTGCCAGTTACAATTTATCGTCAGATTATTTTGCTTATTATACTCATTAAGGCTGCCGTAGTATATCCTAGTCTGTGTGGGATTGACCGTATTGGTATTGCCTGTGTTATCAACCTGCTGCACGTAATCAATAGACCACGAAAAGAAGTCTGTGAAATTAGTATTAGCAGATACCCCGAATATTAATTTCTTAAAAATGGACGGCACTGTAAATGACGGGTCTATAGTATATCCAATCTGGGGCAGCCTATAATATCCTATATCATTCAAACTAGGCATGCTGACAAATCCAGACTCCCCTTGCCTCACCTGAGAAAATGTGCGCCGGCCAATATTATCAACCAGCCAATAACACATCGCATACTTACCACCAGTCTGCACCCCTTGAACATTTATATTTTCAAGAGATATGGTGACATCAGAAAGTGTAGTATCTCTTGAGCCACCGCATGGCTGATATATTATATTCTGATCAGGGACCGCAGGTACGCAGCCACCGCAATTGGTCCACCGACAATATCCCCGTTGCGTCACTATCAATTTATCATCTGCATATGGCGACACTCCGTAATTCGGTATATTTATTGTGAATATTGGCACACCTATAGGGTTGAGATATGTCAATGTATTCCAGGGCACAGCTGCATAGTTAGTCCGGTTATGCGCAATAACTGTTGCTATCCCTTCACTGTCCGTAAATGATATAGCACCCTTAGTCATCACTACAGGCACATTGGATACCCCTCCTTCAGCACCACACAAGTTTATTTGCTGAGTTATTTTACGACGCGCATTAGCTGGGAATACATTGCCGGAACGTGATATATAAACCTTATTTTTCCAATTGCCACTTCTTAATTCGGTACAGTAGCTGCCGTCTCCAGAACCATCCCCATGCAATATGCCTTTAAATGTTCCATCAATCCCGCTGTTGAGAATGGTTCCTACAGCATAAGTTCCCGTACATATATCAGAGGCTATTACTAAATATACACCCTGCGTAGGACACCCACCAAAGAAGAACCCATTATGGTCGGTAAACCAACTTCCATAGCATGGCATCGCATTATCTGGGTATGATGAGAAGTTAATCGGGTTCATCTCTACAGGAACACCCTCCCCAGTCTGTTCACACAAATATCCATCTACCATACATGTATCACCAAAGCTATTGTCAATAATCAGAAATGCTGGATCTGTAGGATTTCTAAAATAAACATCGCCTGATGTACAATCTATTTCTATTTCCTTTATCGGATTGAAAGAATAATTTGAAGGATCCCCTGTTGAATAAAGATCATTAACCTCTATTATTCCTCCTATATACGTAGAGGTGTTTTGATAGTCCGGATCTGTTAATTTAGCCTTGTGAGAGGCGCCCCTCAGGAGATACTTACCAGGCGGTGCCATTATCGTTATTTGGCATACCGGCTCTCCAAGAATATTCCTATTGAATGCCCCGGTGCCATCCATTATGGGAGATGGAGTAAAAACACCAGATGGCAATAAGCCGCCCCACTGAGTAACACAGTTGTATTGGGTTCCAGCCAGATAGAATATAAATCCAGGATTATCCTGATCGCCAAAAACCTGATCTAATCTCACCGCATTGCCAGTGTCATCACCGCATTGACCTCGCTGGTTACCCCATATATAAGTCTTGACCCCATCTATTAATTCGTATTGCATATACCCAGCCTGTACATTAGCAAAATTGTACATGTAGGCATAAGCAACTATTTTACGCATAGGTAATATCCCGCAATCAGGAGCTTCTGGGATAATAGCACTGTAACTTATTTTGTCAGTCTCTACCGGACTAATAGGCTCAAAATTCCTTACGTTATTAGCTAAACCTATTCGCTTATTTACCGAGAATACCCCACTGGATAATCTCGGTAATCCAGGCTCTGTCCGCGCCGTTTCTTCTGTTGGTATGGGAATATTTTGCTGATCCGCACAAAATCTATAAGTAATCAGATTTGTTACTGGATTATAATATACAGTATTGGGAGACCGCTCATACCATTGCAGCCCAGTAGAATTTATCCACTTATTTATGGTGGCGTACTTTATCCACCCGGTTTGTAGTGCTGCAGCCGTATCATTGCCAGCCCATGTCCTATATTCTATGGATATGGTATCCACCAATGGATTCCCGGCATCAAACGTAATATCAAAACATCTTGACTCCGCATTGCTGCTGCCATAGCATCCACCAGATACACGATCTATCGCCACTTGACTTATAATGCCATGCTCGCTTTCTCGTCCAAAAACGTCTACGGTTTTATTTCTGAATTGAAATGCCTGATTGATTGTTTGATTCTGCAATCCAACATCAGCACCTGATATTGGCACCTTGATTATTCCTATGTCACTTATAGGCGTAGGAACACCCAGATGTATCAAGGTAATTGGATCATAAAACGTGCCGGCGCCGGCGAAATATCCTGTCGGTGCAGTGAATGAATCTGTGTTTATAGAATCTTCTACTGATATATAGTATTGTTGAATAGTATTGTTAGTGAATATCAGGAACTTAAAATTTGTTTCAAGCCCTGTTACCGGGTCTACATAAGACCTGAGCTCCAGAGTGCACCTGCCTTCTGCTATAAAATATAGTGGATTCAGCTGTAGCGGCAGCAAATTACCATGATATACCAATTCACAGAGTCCACTATCTCCTCTTATTACCCATATGGAATGGTCCATGTTGCTATTCCATAAAAAGAAATATCCCTCATTTGTCTGTTCACTACTATAGAACCCCACACAATAGTTAGTCCCACCAGGTAAGGCTACTGATAGCACTGCATTCCCTTCCAGAGGAGAGAATACATCCATATTTGCTCCAGACTGGGCAGGAGTCCCAGTGTTCTGGTTTACATTGGCAGTCATGTTTTTCATAAATTGCACAGCATCTTGTGGTAGGCGCAATTCACTGAAATCCATATTCATTCCCTTATTAAAAGACTGCGTAAATTTAAACGGCATAAATTTTTATTTTCAAGATAAAATTACCTAATTTTAACCCATTGGCGGAATTAAATTTTCACAAACCCCCACATTAACCAATGGAAGATAAAGAAACAGGATGGCAGCGTAAGATGAAATCTATAACAAAGGGACTACAGTCCAAAGGGCTAACTCACATGGTTGACTTCAACTTTGGGAGAGCTGAAGAAGATAGAATTATAATATTTTCGTTAGGGAAAGATACTTTTTTAGCTAAATTACTCACCCCAGAAGAAATTAAGGGGCAGATATAAGGTCGTTACCAAATCTTATTTCGGTAAAAATTACGGCACTCACTCCACGATAACCGCTCCATCTTCTCATGGATTCTGGAATTAATTCTTTTGGGCTAATATGAAACAGTTTATTAAAGGATTTACTATTGGATTTCTTGGCGTAATCATAATTACTGCGGTTTATTTTGTGTTGAAATAGAGCGTGAGCAAACCTATGGACGCAGTTGCTGCGCCAGTAAAAACACCATACCAAAACTTGTATCTTTCTCGCCTGTATCCGGCTATATCTATTTTCCCTTTAGATAACTCAGCTATATTGTTAGCCTTATTCATCTGGCTTGAAAAATCATATTTTTCAGTCGACTCATCTGCGCCTACCAATAATTCTTTAAAACTTTCAATTTGATTTGATATGGTAGCCCTAAGCGTTATCGCCATTACGTGCTGATCATACAAATTAGTTGTTTGACCCATTTTTTGGGTATAGTATTCAATAATGTAATTCAAATAGTCGACTGGATGATATTTTCTCGTCACTTCGCCCCTGGTTATCTTTATAGATATTTCACCTACCTTAGAATGATTATATTCTGCAGGATATAATGATAATGACCACCACATTTCACTGTAATGAGTAATGAAATCAATATTTGATAGCCGCTGTATTTTATCGAATTTCATTCTACAAATATAATGGAATGTTATGCCTTTATTTTCCTATACCCATACGTGGGAAAATAAATAATATTTTTTATGACTACAGGATGTAACAACTCAAATTGTTGCGAAAATTTTTCGAAATCCTTTACTTTTTCATCCGTAGTCAACATGCAGTAATTAACTCTCAAATGCTCCATTGCATAATCTTCATAATGCTTCTTGAATCTTTTATCCACTAATCGCTGGAAGGCATAGCCGTAACTCAATTTGTCTTCTTTTATATTTTCGATTTCTTCTTCAATATAAGAATACACATCTATGTACTCTTTGTGCACTTCTTTAATTCTTGAATTCAATTTTCTGCGTACTAAAAAACATTCAATTGCTAATATCAGCAACGAAAAAATAGTGTAGATAAAAATGGGATTGCTTATGTCCTCTATAACATCATTCCAAAAGTACAGCATGACTAAATACCCTATAGCTGACACAAAAGCATAAAATCCAAATATTACTATCATTTTGGGATGATTTAAATCACCTTTTTTAGGGAATCTATCAACTATTAAAGACCAGAAAGCGATATATGCAATCCCGACACATAAAACAAGAACACTGAATATAGATAAAAACACATCAAGTACCCCATTAATGCCTCCATGTAGATAGGTGACGTAACTCAGATAGCATTGAGTTACAACCATTGTTATTACTCCGAAAATAGCATAATGATTATACGCTTTATTATCGTGTTGACTTATATATTCAGACATGCGTAAGCTTATTTAAAAGTTTACTATACAATACTTCATCTTCCTCATCATGTAAAAGGTTGCTGATGATATAGCGGTATACAATCTCCGCCTCTTCAACCTTTCCTTTTTCTACAAATTTATCAGCGTAGCCCTTCAATGAATAATACTTGTCTTCTTCGCTATATGAATTATCAATAGAAAACACTAGATTCATTTTCCTGGAATAACCCATCACAATAAGCATAAATACAGGGAACAGGAATGCCGCTATTGAAAGCCATAAGGGCTCTCTGTTTTGATCTTCAGCTATTGCATGGACCCATATTGCCGAAAATATCCCGGCGCCCAAATACATCATTCTGAACATACCAGGTGTAGTCCCTAATAACGGAAGCACCACACCCCCAGCTACTATCATCCCAATGCCCACATGAGCAGCTAAAGTCTCCTTTTTATAAAATAGGCTGTACTTATCCTCTGGAATAATCTTTACTATCATGCCATACGTTTTAAATCCTGACCTTTAATCCAAGAGAAACCGGATAGTTAGTGACAGAATATATTCGCTTTATCGAGAATACCTGACCATCGGGAGTGATCTTTGCCTGGGACATACCGGCTTCAGCTGTGACCCATAATATTTGGCCTACTACAGGATGAGCATAGCCTATATGGCCATTCATATCGCGGCCTTTCCCTTTGGCAAGATGCTTCGTGTCACCATTGGCAATGGCATACCCAACAGATCCTCCGACATAGATAACACCTTTACCAATGGGCTGATTATAATTTGCAAAGGCAGAAACAGAGAGTACCGAAGTCTTGCCTGTAGTAACCCTGGGAGATACCGTAGGACCCGTAATATTGTCGCTTAGCTTAGATGTCGTATTCCACACAGACGAGCGCGCAGATATACCGACATTCAGCCTCTTTATGATGTAAATGGAGGCTCCGCCAGAATAGGACGGAACATCTTTAATTGTCCATTTTTCATTTGTAGTATTAGAAAGTGCATTCCCGGACATGGATGTACTTAACCCTATGCCGTAATTTGCATATATCTCAAATACGTGTTGATTTTTGGTGTGATTCTTTGGCGCAATATCCTGCGCTTTTACCCCAGTGCTGAGCAGCGCCAGGATAGCAATTAGTGGCTTCTTCATTTGTGGTAATTTAAGGTGGCCGTTATAAAATAAAATAGCGTAGTCGTTATTCCTTGCACCTTAGGCTTACCACGGCCTCTTACACAAAGACACAACTACGCCATGCGGCGCATCGTCATAGTCATTTGTGTAAGGAAGGAATTTGCAATTCAAACTGTGGTAATTCAAGGTGCAATAATCTTCTCGGAATGCAGTTTTTTATCTATCCATATGTGTTTATCTGGTTTGTTGTGTACCGGCAAATTTAAACATAAAGCATTAGCAAAATACATTTACCTTGCAGCCGTTTGAAAAAAACAAGGCGTAACTGTAGTTCTCTGTGCATCCCTTAGGTTTACCACAACCCATCCACGCATAAAGACACAGTTACGCCATAATTTAGGCATATCTATTTATATCGAGCGTGGATAAGCTTTTGTAAAGGTGGTAATTTAGGGAAAAGCGTATAAAAGATAAAAGTCGCCAATGTTTTTTATATATTCATACGTATAGCATTTTAAAAGGTAATTTGCAAAGCTAAAAATATTTCTCACATTTTTATACAGGTGAAAAACTGAAAAGTATTTTTAAATATGATTACCTTTAAGCCACAAACGAAAAACCCCACTTAGCAGGTGGGGAGGTTTTTCGCTTTAAATAAAATTGCATCACAAATTTAAAACATTTTTGTTATGCAAAGCACACTAAAGACGGCATCTGACATTACTATTTCTGAAAGTAAACTATCCGCCATGGGAATAGCGGTACAAACTAAGTCACTATCCCAAATCCATACGCCAGCTCTCCAGAATCCGCATCCACTACTGTTTGCAAAGGGTGCAACTGCATCCCATGATTATTGGATGTGTCTTATAGATCGACTGAGAAAGCACATACTGTAAATTCTGACAGCTATTTTTGCCCCCTCTCCCAAATAAAACCATCAACATGAAAAATAAGGTAACCATACCCAGGAAAGAAAAGAAATCAATGATTGTTGTAGTTAAATATCCAAAAGAAAAAACTACTCAATCATTCTCTGAAGCGAAGAAGATATTTCATCAACTTCGTGTTCAAAAGCAGGAATTCTTATCTCAATAAATGATTTTTGTTTTGAAAAGATAGCAGAAGATATTTCTTGCATATGCTTTTGAGTTTTGACAACACATTCATAAACATCTTTTGGTGTGATGTTAAGTTTTGGAGAAAGTTTATATTCCCATACCGATTGAAGTTTAAAGACAAAGTCATCACCTTCTATGCTTGACGTTGACTGAAAGTAGGTAAGATATAGAATTACATTTTGCGGCTCCGATGGAGGAACTATGAGATCATAGGACAATGTGACCTGCTCTCTTGTTGTAGCACCCATGAATGCATCATTCATATCAACCTTCAAATTGATGAGATGACCTTCGGTAATTTCTACCATAATAGTTACATTTTGATTAGACAACATAAATGTAAAAAAATAGCCCTGATAAAACCAAGGGCTACTTTTATCTTTGGTTCATGTTTGAGACACTGTGACACCGACAGAATACGATGATAGCATGCGCACAATTATAGACATAACATTCACAGACCATAACGGGCAATCGCAGCACGTAGAGGTATCGCAGCCATGTGGCACTCCATTTGCTACTTGATATCCATATCTTATGATTTTAGCTATTAATGTAAAAAGTATCCCTGATGGGATGATGATTGTTATAGCTTTAAAGTTTTGCACAATGCTCGAAAACTATTGGAATTGTCATAAAACAAATGTATTGCCATTGTGCTATTTAACTTTGTTACTACAAGAAAACGAACTACTTTTGAAATGAAAAGCAAAATAGCAGGTATGATATTTATACTTGTTTGCTAAATATCTAACCAACTTAAATAGCCTATTATGGGAAACACAGAAGCCAGCATAGAAGTTTTAAGGGAAGATAAAAGCATGAAAATATCTGTAGTTATGCCCATCTGGCGTAAGCAAATTTCAGAAAACACACTTGCAATTAATATCCCCTTGTTTGGACTTAAAACCTATGTCAAGGCAGAGGAAGAAACAAACTCAGCAGTAGACGAAGCACTTAAATGCTTTTTTATAGCCTCGCAAAAATACGGATCAGGAATAGAAACTGAGCTTATTTCACTTGGATGGAAGCCCATTAATAATTCGATGGAGTTCATGGAAAGTAGTCCAGTTATGGAGCAAATTATGGAGACTGGCGAGCAATATTATGAACAATTAGAACTTGCAGAATGCTAGAAGATAATTACATCCCCACTATAGATATGTCTTTCATAGAAAGCAGAATGGATATATGCGACAGCATCATAGAAGGAAGTAAACAGAAGGTAGGGCGAACTACCATGTATGTAAAGAAAGGAAACAAACCTATGCATAAACGCCTTATCATTATTAGAGAGATAGAAGATAGTCAGGTTTCATACTTTCAGGCAAGCGCACATGCAATTAATTTAGGGTTTTTGTCTGAACTTATGGATTGGCTTAAAAGTAACAGGGGGTGGGTTGAGGGAGAGTACAGTTTAAATTCAAGACAAAATTAATACTAAAATATCCGAATCGGATACACAAATAAAGGGTGCGGCTAATCCCCGCACCCTTTTTACCTTAACGCCCATGTTCGAAATCCCCTGGACCCGCCTTAACGCGACAACCGATGTGTACATTGTTGCAGACTTCACGTTCAAGCGCAAGAATGTAGCCGGCCGTGTGCTTTACGAGGCATGGAGAGGCGATGAGCTTATAACGAATGAGCTTGATTATTTTGGCTGCATCCGAGCGGCTTATCACACCACGATTGATCCAGGGAGCGCTATGAAGTATATGGGGTGCTGATATTGGGCACTGCATCCTATTCCCATTAAACAGGAGTTTACATCAGCGCATACTTTAAGTTCCCCACCGGCCTATTATTCACAAACTTATTGAGGTACTGCAGGACGGTCATGCTGCTTACCTTAGCCAATATCCGGGTCTTATAGCCTGTAAATGATTTAGCGTAGTTGCGCTGTATCATGAACTGATCGCACAATTGAGAAAATACCGTCTCAATCCTTTTTCTTATTTTTTTCATGACATACATCTGCGGTTTCTTATCCTTCTGGTTGGCCCGGTAAGGAACCTCCATGCATACGCCAGCCTCTTTTATTGAGAGCGATTTAGCATCATCCTTGTTGGTAATATACCCTTTGTCTCCTACGACAAGGCAATCACTTAGGTTACTTGCTACGTCATACAGATACTTATTGTCGTGCACTGAGGCGCGTGTAAGATCTATTGTCTGCATCACCCCGGATGGAGAACACACCCCATGCAGCTTGTACCCGTAGAACCACTTGTCCTGAGATGCGCAGTACCCTTTATCAGGACAGCTGTACTCTTCTTCCTTGCCCATTTTATTACGCTCCATCCTGGATATCTTGCATATCTCCAAAGGCATGCTGTCTATGACATAAACCTCCGTTATATCATTGAGCGTATCAGCCATCTTAGCGCGTACATGCTCCTGCACATCGAACAATATCTTTCTTCGGTCATTATACTGTCTCCGGCTGATGAGATGCGGAAAATCAGCGCTGTAATTGGCTTGTAACTTGGCGAACAGATAGCACTCACTATCTATGCTCATCGCTTCAGCAGTAAGGCTAAGTGCTATCACTTCCATGTCGGTAAATAAAGGCTTAGGCTCCCTGCGCAGGTAATTGCCACCAATAGGAAAATCGTTGCCTAAAACCACTTTTAGGGCATACATCACTTTATCAAAATTTGACTTGATGCAATGCATTACGAAAATCTTGTAGCAATACAAAATTTCCTCTACATTTGCTGCAGAGAAGATGGGTTTATAGCCTGTCATTCTTACTAGCAAAAGCCCTCGGTCGCCAAACTTGATGGGCTTTTGCCTTTTTATTTATCCTTCCTGGTAGGTAGCGTTGGATACTGATCCGTATCCACGAACTGCACCCCGTCAATTGATACTATCTCCATTTTTTCGGCCTTGTTCAGCTTATAAATATAAGCCGGGGTGACCCCCTCTTTGACAGCATAGTTTTTAATAGTTCGGAGCTTGTCTATGTCCGGTTTATTTGTTTTCATTTTGTGAAATTAAACCAAATAGTTTAAAGTTTTCAACTTTAAACATAAAAATGTTTTTAGTGCGTATAAGTCGGTGATTTATTGCAGGAAAAATAAAAAGGTTCACTAGAAGAGTGAACCTTTTTTACATTTATGGTGTCTAATCAAAATGTAATAACATGGGAGCAGAAATATACTTACCTCACGCAGAGGCATTAAAGGTATGTCAATCTTTTAATCACCTTATAGGAAGCCAATTTAAATATACTGAAAATGGATTTATTTACGATGTAATCACTATTAACCCAGTTCCGGTTAATGAGATAGATGAGTTTAGAGAAATCTTAACGACATTCATTCAAACCCAAGGTGCAAATAAAATAGACCTAGATTTATTTGAGGCTAGAGTTAGAGATGATAATTTTACTGTCGTGCTTTCTTCATCCACGAATTTAAGAATGGGCGTAAGTCTTCTATCAGTTTCTTTGCGTCAATACGTTCAGGCAGATGTATCTCTGAAATATGGGTTTCCCGTGGATGATGACCTGGTCCTGTTTTGACATTTTTTTTCATACTATTGGTTTTATTTGGAAGAGGTGATTTAAAAGGCGGCGCAAACCTTCTGAGCGTTCCTCTACGTTCACATGTAGATCAAGAGGGACAAATAAAATATGGTTATGAGGTAAATCCGGGTCAATGGTTATCTTAGACTTTTTCATATTCAAATATACTGTTTTATTTAAATAGTGCGACTTGCGTGTAAATGGGTAAGTCACCCACCATAATTATCAAGCAAGATTAATCCTTCAACAACTTAGATTTAGATAAAGATGCCAGATACTTCTGTGCAACTCTTATGTTGCTGCGCTGACGTTCTTTATCTGTTGAGGGATCAGACATAAGCTGAATGATATTCAGCCGCAAATTCATGTCCATGAGTGTTTCCGGGACATCTATTTTATCTAAAATTGATTGATGCTGCATTTCAATTATTTTTCAATATTGGGAGAGAAGGAAACGGAAAAGCGATAGGCTCAGGTGGAGGCTCAGAAAACGCTTCTTACACTCCTTCTGAAAATCGTCGGTTCTGAAGACCCCATAGCTGTTCAACAAGTTTCTGCTTCTTATCCGAGTCTAGTTCGTCAGAATTTTTATGCAATGATTTCAAATCACTATCTTCTTGACGGGGTCTGGAAAAAATATCTAACGGAACAATTCCAGGATGTACCGGGGATAAATTTGCGATGATACCACTCCAAGTTGAAAGTATATCCATTTTCATAAACACCTGCCAGCGGGGATTAATTCCGCCAATGGGTTAAAATTACACTATTTGTACAATAAAAAGCTGCATGTAGAAACATGCAGCCCTCTATTTTAACAAACCGAAAATCAACCATGATTTAACTCACCTAATTCTTTAATCTTAAGCCATCGCTGCTTCAAGCCTTCATAATCAATCTTACCTGGTATGCTGGTTCTGATAAACATTCTCCAAGCATATCACGCCCTGGCAAAATCTTCAGAAAATCCGTTTTCTTTAGCCATTTCTTCGCAAGATTTACGGATACTGGAATCTCTCGCCTCAGCCTCATATTGTACTGAATCAATCAATTTTTTACCATGTAATTGTGCAGATGTCTTGTCTTGGTTAGTTTCCATAAAATATATCCGGCCCTGACCGGTGTTCTGTTGTGTGAAATTATCTTATTTTCTGCTCAAGCCTGAGCTTTTCCTTGTCGAGTTCTATATCCTTTATCATTCCCAGATACTGTAGCTCACAATGCCTGGAGAGCGATAGCTCTGCCTGTGGGTAGCCTACTCTTTGATACAGATGCAGTATCTCAAGCTTACGTGAGACATCTACTGTGCTATCACTGGATACAGATGCTGCTACCACTTCATTAAGTACGCAAGGTATGCTCGTTATATCAAACTCTATTCCTTCTTTAGTAAGGTACTGGATCATGTCATTTCTTTTATCCAGCATAAGAGAAGGGATAAGCTTTTTATATTGCTCTATGGACTCTTCTTTTGTAACTCCAGATGCCTCAGTATCCAATAATTGAGGGGATGATGATATGTAGCTGCCGTCCGGATGCTGCAGGGTAATAATGTTCAATGAAAATGTGTTCATGGTTTTTATTTTACGGTTAAATTATACTCATTTTTCAGCCTCTCCGCAAGCATGTCGTCAACTTTCAGCAAGTGCCCATTTTCTAGTGTGGCGCCCATTATTATCTCGGTCTTTAGTTTCTCGTACCGGTTTACGAATTGCTTCCACAGCGCCAGCTTCTGACCATCCATGTATATGCTATCCTTGCCGATCACTACTTCTCCGCTGCCGCCTTCCTTTGGACCACCTTTCGTACCGGCAGATGATATGCTGTTATCCTGCTGGTCCAAGAATTCATCTTCGTCACCATTCATGACTTTTTCTTCTGGCTTCTTTTGCTCCAGTACTTCGCCAGACTCTATATCTACCTCTACCAGCTTTGTTTTACGCTTAGGGTTTGCTTCGCGGTAATCAGCCAGGGCCTTGGTCATAGTAATCTCTCCGCAGTCTATCTTATCCTGCACCTCCTGAGAAAGCTCCGAGGCTTGGATGTAGTTGTCTACTGATTGCCGGGAAACATTGAGGAACTTGGCTATCTCATCATGGGTCATGCCAGCACCTTCTGTCTCAAAGGACTTGTAAAACCAGGCTTTGTCCATAGGACGCAGCTTCAGGTTATCTTCCGTGGTAAGCACCTTTCTCTTGCGCTCCAGGTCTGTGGTATTTCTTGGGTTCAGCAGTACCAGCACTTCATCTACTGAATCTCCATTAGGGTACACTGTTTTACCCTCTCTTATGAGGTGTCGTAGGGCACGTATGCGGCGCTCTCCATCTGTCTGGTAGAATACACCATCTACAGTTATATCGCCCAGCAAAGGAGTAGCAGGGCCATTGTTCTGAAAGATAGCCTCTGCCAGGTCTGGTATACCTAACAGCAGTTCCCACATATGCTCTGTGTGGAACCCTTGGCGCCGGGCATTGAAGCATGGTCGGATACGGATACTCCTCAGCTGCACCTTACGTAATGCATCTGAATTCTTTGAAGTGGCTCTTATTGTCTCTCTTGAAGCTACTATGTCTTCAAGGATAAATGGTAGTTCTTGTGCGCTCATCAGAATGTTTTTATTAAATACAAAATATGCGTGGTGCAGGATATAATCAACCCTGCACCACGCACCTTGAACTTATTGTTTTATATCTTTTATAAAAAATGGGGCACTTCCGTAAATGGCAGTATGACCATCCCATTTTTCGATGAACTGCTGCTGCAGCAACTGAGGGGTAATTCCCTCGCTAAGTATTTTATTGTAATCGCGCTGCAATGCAGCAAGTTCATTTTTCTTGCGCTGCTCAATTATCTGTTGGTCAATAACGGTGACATTAGTATTTACTTCATTCCTTGTATCTATCCGGGCCTTCACCTTGTCGCTAAAATCTAGTTGACAGGAGAATGTCATAAGATCTAACCCTTTTTCTGAGAATGCCTTCCGCACTAGCAATTGTACGGTTTCCTCAAAACGCAAGGACCCGCCATTAGCCATAAGTGTATCGGTCGTGTACTTCCTGCTTTCTTCCTTCATCAAATCGTATATTTTATTCTCCAAAATATTATCCTCTAATGACTGTATGAAGTCCTCCCCTGCGCCAAGCTGTTTATTTTCAAATACAACATCAATAGCTCTGCTTTCAATAACCTTGAAAGAATATATCGGTTTTGCACTGAACTCAGTATTATCCGAAGCCTTAAGCCTTAGCACTTGATCTCCGTAATTTCCCCTCTGTTCCCACAATGGGACTTGGAACAACTCCTTCCCAAACCCGGCGGTCCACACACGTCCTTTTTGCAAGCTAAAATCAGACTTACCCGACTTGCCGTAATTTTCCATAAGAACACCTTGATAATTCGGGGCTACCCTTTCGCATGATGCGAGCAATACGCATGCGCTAAGTAGCGCCATGATTGTTTTTTTCATTTATTTTTTGTTTTGTTTATGATGAATTTAATAATAAAACCTATTATAACAACGAGAAGTAAAATCGCAATCCATGGATCAACATGATTGAATATTTGGATTAATAAATAACAAATGGCAATAGCGATAATTAATGCATAGTAATATTTCATAGCGATTTACTTATTGAAAGTTTTTTTGTGAATATACAACCTATACTTCATCATCTTCTCAATCCCCTTACCGGTTATTAAGTAGTAGTGATTACGGGTCTTTATGCGCCCGGAGTTATCCTTGTCACTGGTTATGAGCCCATCTGCCTGTAGTTTATCCAGATATTTTTTCAGGTAGGCCTTCTTCCCCTTCAGTTGAGCTCCTTCCGATATTTCCTGCTGCGACCGCGCGCTGGTCTGCTTATCAAAAAGGATAGATAATATCCTTAACTCCTGCTGATCCAGTCCCAGCGTGTTGAGCGCCCAGTCCATGCTATTTAATTGTGCGCAGAGCACTCTATTCATGTACTGATAAGACTCCGTAGCTTCCTGCAACTCTTCGTCCGTGGTCTTCATTTTATTGAAGCTTCGTCCGGCCTTTACCAGGTCCTTACTGTACTGAGAGAGGTTATATACACTGGTCTGGCAGTTCTGTGCACACATATGTGCCGTAAGCATTACCTGGTGACTGGATGCTGCGCACACACGCTCTCTTGCTGCAGCATTTATTGCATCTACTCTCTTGGATTCAAAATCGTACTGGTTGAATGTGGCGAAGTGCACCTGCTCTATAGCCTCTTTTGTAGGCCCCATAAGCAGCACCCACTCGTATCCTACCTTAGTAAGTAGCAGAAGTATCTTCTCAAATGGCTCATGTGCTGTGAACTTACTTATGTTCCTGGCAGAGGATACGATTTTTTGTTCGTCCTCATGTAGCTGAAGTTTCTGCTGCTCAGATAAACCCATTAGCATGCGGTATGCATATTCCGAGAATGAGGGTATGTGTATATGATAGCGCCTATTTCCCATTATCTTTCATTTCTTTAGCGTAACATTCAGGACATAAATTGATCCCAATTCCACTATATTCTATGATATATTCTCTACTACTGCGCTTATCACATAAATCACAATGACTAAACCACATGTGCTGCCATATATATACAAATAACCTCTTTATCTCTTTCATAAGCTTTAGAAAATTATACTGCTGACAATAGATGCGTTTATCATTTCCGCATTCAGATTCATACGGGCTATATCTTCAGGTGTTACTGCCCTTGCTGGATGCCACCTGGACATCTCTGCCACCAGTATATCCTTAGCATATGCATGCGCAAATGTAGTACTCAATCCAGAAACGTTTACAGACTTGGCAGATGGTGCCGGATCATCTCCATGGAAGGCTGGAAGTTTCCGATCTCTACTTGCAGGACTATCACATACCTCAAGCGTGCATGGCTCTATGGTATCTCCTTCAGCATAATCACTGATGCACCTTACTTTGGAATAGCAGTGTAGTGCGAACTGATCTTGGGTTGTCTCCCGGGTAAGATACTCACACTTATACTTGAAGCCTGTTCCTGTATCTATACCCTCTATGTCATGCCTGTATCGCGTGCCACTCCTGGTATTTATAGACTTGACGTTTTCAGTTATTTTGGTCACCTTCAAGTTATAGGTGGTGCCCTTACTCATTTTAGCAAATTCCATGTTGTGTGTGGAGTTTTTAAATTTTAATTATTTTGTTTTCTAATTTCAGCTGATCTATTATCTGCGGACCCACCCTGAAGAAGGTAACACCTCCGCGCTCATCATATACAGAGAAGAAACCATCAAGGCATTCCCTGAGTTTACCTCCTACACCTATTATCCTGGGTATGCGCTCAATGTCAAGAGGTAAAGTAAGTTCATAGCATGCGCCATCTCTCTTTTCTTCTCTATCTATTTTTGATGGGTACGGAGACAAGCCATCTCCTCCAGTACGGATTGCAGGTTGCTTATGGGTTGTCTTTGCCATCACTAAGTTATTTCATAATATCACCAGATACGGTAGATGCCGACCCATGTATAATATAAGCTACTACATCTCCGGAGACAGTACTTACACTACCAGACACATCACCACAAGTTACATCGCCCGATACAGTTTTTACTGAGCCTGCATTACCAGTAATTTGGCATGATATGCATGCATCAACTGACAGGTTAGTGATGTCTCCGGTAACTGTTATATTAATCTGCTTTTCATTACCGGCATCCTGTACTTTGCCATCTATGGATACTACTCCGTTTATGATGGTTATACTATTACCTACATATCCCTTATTGTTTATGGTTATTGTGCTCATTGTTTGATTTTTTTATTTATGCTAATAATCAGTACATAAGAAAAGGCGCTACTATAAATTACATTACCCGTGTATTTTCTTATAAATAAGCATAGCCACATCCATGGCGTCTTCCAGTGCAGTATGAGCAACATGCTCAGTCATGCCGGCGCGCCTTTTACATTCTTCCAGGTCAGGAAGTATTTCATCTTTATCCCAGTCTACATAAAGCACAGCCGGGTCAATTACCCTTCTTCTGAAGTTGAGCACATTCTGACTTTCCGGGTTATCATTTACCGATGTATATAGTTCCGTACCGCTAAAATTATGCTTATTAAAGTGATTTTTAAGAAACGGGATATCAAAACCAGATGGATTTTTACCTGCTACAGTGATATTTATCACAACATCCTGAATTTCATCTTCTGACATACTCTCAGAAAGGAATGAGGTTATTTTGTATAATAGCTGGTCCGGGCTTACCATGTGCTGATCAACATCTTTACGCTTGGCATACCCAGCAAGTTGCTCGATAATACGACTATTCATATGGAGCGCTACAGCACCCCCTGATATTATCCGGTGATTAATTATCATAGTAAGCTGTGGCCAATCATTTGGGATTTTGGTCGTATCAACAAATACAGCACCAAATTCAAGTATCTGGTCACGAGCACTATCCAGGCCGGTTGTTTCTAAATCTATGGAGAGAAATTTCATGTTTATTTTTTTAGTTGTCCCAAATAGAACATTTTTGTTTACTTCATTACCTCTTCCAGTTCACCTTTAAGGCTTTCTATATGCAGTTCTATGTTGGATACATATCCATGCCAGAATTCTTCCAGCTGCATTGGTAGATACAATGGATTAAGATCCATAGACCCTGAATGAATAGCATTAGGCCTGGTCCATATTGGCGGCAGTGGCGTACCAGCTTCTACGTGATTGATCAGAACCTTATTTATGAGGTCTCTGTATTTTTCTACGCCCTTGATTTTGTAATTTATTCTCTGGGCTTCTTCCAGTTTGTTTAGTTGGTCAGACATGTGTGATTATTTAAATAATTTATCCTTGAATATTTTTATTTCGGCAACTACCTCCCCATCTACTGTAATGCTTAGAGTTTCTTATCATCTTCAAGTTCACCATTCACCCACTCCAGAACAACGCCTAAAAAATGGCTTTTTTCTACTTTAACTCTATCATCCGTCATTAATCCTTTTTTCTTACTCGGCTTAATATCCAAACAGTATTGGTTAAACCTGTAACCGCTAATTCATAGTCTTTTGCTGCCATTTTAATTATTTATGTAGTAAATTAATCTTTCTTTTCCCCCATCATCATATCAAAGAATTCCGGCAATTTATTGTCTGGATCTTTTATTTCTCCCTCACCAATTACTACCATGTGTTTATCCGATAGCAACCCACCACCGGATGGTAGCAGAAACATCATTTTTGTGAAACTACTAGTTTCGGCAGCATCTTCCAGTTCTGGAAATTTTTTCATTGTTATTGTATAGCCGCCGAATTTAGTTGAGGTGTATTTATCTGGATACATCCTCATGTCATTCTCCCATTCTTTCCGTCTTGTCGCTGATTTTATCTTATATACATCATATAGTTCGCGGCCTTTTTCACTGCAGATATTTATGTGTATAACCCACCCATCATAATCCCATCCTGTGCCACTACGAGGGTATAATTTATGTCCCAAATCCACTAGCTCATCTTCTGAATTAGATTGTCCAACTATTTCAAGAGTGACCATCTGACTTTCCATCACACCAAATCCCTCTGTATGGTGTAGCACATAAACCTCTTCTATTCCCGGATATTCCGCAAATCCCATTATGCTGTTTGATTTACAAGTGACTCTATTCCCTGCATATCCTTCTTTACATCCAGAAGCATTTTCGCCGCAGCCTTCATAAACAGCCGGCGATGCAACTGAGATTTGATAGTCCCGTTTGATATATGTCGGGCATTATCCTCAGTACATTGGTTGTTTGAATATTCTTTCCAGTCTTTATCCCTGGAAATATACTCGGCCACTTTGCTTATCCAATTTGGATATAGCGCTTTTATCTTGACCGACATTTCTTTCAGATCGGTGTTCTCTATAGTTGCATTTTCCATAATTATCACAAAGGTAAACATCTTTTTCAATTAACCAAATATTTCCTATTTTTTTTTATTTTTTTGGGAATGTTGTTAGTGTTGATATTTGCTGCTATCTTTGCTCCACACAATCACAACACATGGGAGTTCAATCAATGAAGACAGGTTCTACAGTAATTATAAAAGATACCGACCAGAAGGGCAAAATAGAGCGCATAGAAAATGGCCGGTACTATATAGACAACGTACCTTACATGGCCAGCGAATTAAAAAGTTTATCGGTAGCACCGCCGAAGACCAACACAAAACGGCTCAGCATTAGAAAGCGCTCCGCACTAGGAGAAGTACTGGATGAGATATACAAGATCGTACATGCTGAATTCATGGCTCTCCCGGGTAATCAGGTATGCAAGGCTATGCTCCCGGGTTGCCGGATTAAAGCAGATCAAAATCACCATATGGGTGGCCGGGCAAATTACTTTCTGATCATGAGCGCCTACTTTATGCCTATCTGCAGTTCTTGCCATCGAATAGCAACAGATGACAGTGAAGAGGCTATTCGCCAGGGGATTTCGCTACCAAGGAACTCCTCTCTCCCGAATTCATTCACAGAACGAGAGATTGAACTTATGAATGATTTCGACGTTCGTATTCCATAAGTGATTTTTAAATAAATTATTTTAATATTACACTTTGAACTATCTGTTTTGCTGTATTACTATATTGCCTGTTGTATTCAATTTATTTAATATAATTCAGCAAAATAAGGGCATACTTAATTTATTTTATTACACAATTTGGAATTTACAAGTAGTTTATTACCTTTGAATTGCTACTTAAATAAATAAAATGAAATTGACTTTACATTTAATTATACGCCTCTTTCCCGCAAGTTGCCGATTTATCTCCATCCTTTGGTTATTTATTTGGGTAGCCTGCTTGCGGGAAAGGGGCACTTTGCTTTTATAACCTATGGCTGCCAAAAAGCATTTCTATATGAAGTTTTTCACCAAAGACTTCAAAAATGATCGTAAACTAAATGATTGCAGTGCAGAAGCTAATGGGGTGTACATACACCTCATGTGCATGCTTTTTGACTGCAAAGAGAAAGGGAAATATCTAATGCAGTCTGAATGCCTATCTCAATTTGCCGACATTTTGCCGCGGCAAAATACTCAGCAAAGCAATCAGCAAATATATCAGTATATAGCGGAAATTAGCCGGTGCATTACCGAACGTTTAGCTAAGCATTTGCCGTTCACTATTAAAGAGATTGAGCGGTCAATAATCGAATTGCTGCAACAGGACGTTTTGTATATAGAAGGTCTGTTTTTGTGCCAAAAAAGGATGATTAATGATAACAAAGTCAGTAATTCAAGAAGCGAAAATGGGAGAAAAGGTGCTGAAGCAACTAATAAAAAGAAGAAAGATGCAGAAGAATTAGCCGAGATTTTGCTGCGGCAAAATAACCAGCAAAAGCCTAACTATAACTATAACTATAAAGAAGGTATAGATAATGAGGGGGGTATAGGTAATACTAAGGGGGTGCAGGGGGGCGAAAAGTTGGGGGGAGAAGAAGAAAAGGAAGAGGTAGATTTTTATGCCGGCAACTGGCACCTTGAAACAAATGTCAAGGATTGTATATATTACTATTTGCATGATGATGATTTTTATGATGACCGAATGAGAGGCTTTGAATTATTCAAGCGTCAGTATGTGGAATTCAGTGATGAGCAGATATGGGGGTACTTGAATACATGGGCCGAAATGTTCAATGATGCAAAAGCTGGTCAATATCCGAATAGGTGCATGCGTGGCGCTGACTCTTGGGTACAGCATTTTCATAATTGGCTTACTCAAAAAAATCTGAATAAGTCTCCTCAAGATGCAAAAGAAAAATTTAAGACTATCAAGCAAAAGAAAGAAGCCTTTACCGAGTCATTGCAGCCACATCTTAAAAAATACGGTGCAGAGATGCTAAATGAATTTTTCAGATACTGGGCGGAACCTGCACAGAATGGAATTTACCTGAGATGGGAACTAGAAAAATCGTGGGATGTGGCAATGAGGTTGTCAACATGGCATCATAGAAACTTAAAATCAAAAAATTAATAATGGAAAACTCATTTGACAAATCAAAGGTTAAACCTAAAATAAACTCATTGATTTACGGCAAGGTTCCTCCACAAGCTACAGATCTAGAAGCTGCCGTTTTAGGCGCTTGCATGTTGGAGCGAAATTCGTTTGAAGAGGTAATCGGCATATTGCCTAAAGGGGAGTGCTTCTATGCGCCGGCTCACCAGACAATTTACGATTGCATGAAGAATTTATATTCGTTAGGGCATGCGGTGGACTTACTGACGATTACTGAGCAGTTGCGTAAGGATGGCACACTGGAAATTATCGGGGGCGCCTACGCCTTGACTAGGATAACCATGGCAGTCCTGAGCAGTGCCCATATTGTCACACATAGTCGCATAGTTCTGGAGAAACACATGCAGCGCGAAATTATCAGAATTTGCGGTGAAGTTGTTAATGCTGCTTACGAGGATAGTACCGATGTTTTTGAACTTATCGACACCTTGCATACCGAATACACGAAAGTTACTGATTTAGTGTCTGGCGGAACCGACTATGCGGTGGGTAGCATCTTCCGGGAAGTGGTAAAAGACATCGATTTTCAGAGAAATAACCATTTTGTACTCACTGGGGTAGACACTGGCTTCATAGAATTGAATGCAATGACCAATGGCTGGCAGAATACGGACCTAATTATCATAGGTGGGCGTCCTAGTAAGGGGAAGACCGCTTTGGGGCTTAATTTGGCTCTAAATGCGGCGATAAGTGAGATAGTAGAAAAGAAAAATGTTGGGATATTCAGTTTGGAGATGGGAAGCAAGCAACTTTTGCAGCGTATGGTATCCACAGTAACCAAGATTCCGTTCGAATTTGTCCGCAATGGGAAGGTGACAGAAGAGCAGTTCAATAAGCTCAATTACTACACCGATTATTTCTCCAAATTACCTATCAGGATGGATGATAAAACATTTTCATTCATGCAGATTTGTGCAAAGGCCAGGCAGTGGAAAAAGAAGTATAAAATTCAATTATTGGTTATAGATTACCTGCAGTTGATAAAGGGTGAAAAGGGAAATAAAAACGGTAATAGGGAGCAGGAAATAGCTGGCATAACCAGAGGATTGAAGATGCTTGCTAAGGAGTTGGATTTGCCAATAATACTTCTTTCTCAGCTTAATAGAAATGCCGAAACAAGGAAGCCGCCAGAGCCCCAGTTATCCGACTTAAGGGAGAGTGGCGCTATTGAGCAGGATGCAGATATTGTAGTTTTCCCATGGCACGACCTGGATGAATTCGGAGAATATAAAAACTACATAACCATAGCTAAAAATAGAAACGGTACACTAGGAAAACTAGAGGTTCTTTTTGTAGGCGGCATCCAGCAGTGGCAGAATAAAGAATTGATAGATGATTTTGCCGATATGCGCAAAAATGATAACCCAAGGTCGGGAATAAGAAACTCATCTTCATCATCATTTGTGGACGAAGATGCTCCATTTTAATCATTAATATTTAATATATAAAACAAGTAAGAAATGACAAATCAAGACATTTTATTGATGGATATCGATTTTCAGAAGCTGATGGACGCTGTAGTTAAGCATAATACATCGGGACTGTATACGCATTGGCATGAGGTGTGGTCAAGGGTTATTAAGCCTTTGAATGATACTTTAAAAGTTTGTGGGTTTGGAGCTAAGAATTCAAAATTGGATAGTTATCAGACGTATGAGGATATGCAGCGAGGACTTGAATGTCTGACTACACTTAAGTAACCATCATAAACCACAATCAATGTCCCACAACTTCTTCTATTCTCTTATTTCAGGAGAAAAAACAGATAAGACCTTCCTTAAGGGAATAATACCAAACAAAGTATACGAGCAGGTATATGACTGTGATCAGTACTACTCAGTAGTATGTGTGTACCCCAGGAGGGAACGCGTGCTGGGTTTTGAGGCAATGTACCGGGAGATCCGCAAGATTTACGAGTCACTTGTACTACCGGCATTTTACCTGTGTGAGAAAGGAGTTAACGGGAGCTATTTTGTAATTTATTTAAAGAAGTAAATCATGAAACCAGAAGAAAAAGTAATCTTGTATGACAGCCCGGAAGCTGCTCAAATTGTAAGCCTGAAGCTATTAGATGGCACTCCTTATGGTAAAGGATGGGTATCTGCCAACATGCGGTTTTACACCATAGAACATCAGGCTAGGACGGATGGGGCTACACATCGCAAATGCGAATCGTGCGGGAATATTAACAAAATAAATCGCTATTGCCACCCATGCCACGAGAAGAAACGACATGCGCAATATCTGGCTAAGCCATTTATGGAATACGATGGATCCTCAATGCTTACACTGCACGATGATGACAGGTTCTTCATGGACGAAGATGAGGTTCGTGAATACTGCGTAGATAATGATATGCAGCCAGAAGATTTGTCTTTGGTTGTGTGTGAGCCAAATAAAATGTCCAAAATAGACAGCGGATACTGGGCAGATGACATGCCTACGGATGGCGATGGTGAATTGCCAAAAGAAGTTCAGGCTGCCTTGGATGCACTCAACGCCATAATTGAGAATCAGGCGCCTATAAGCTGGAGCGCAGGGGTATACAGGACAACTATTCGTAACGAAGCTAAAGTAGCGCAGCCATGACACCAGAAAATAAATCTTATGAGTATGCTTCAGATGCAACAATAAAACACCCTGTTTTAGGACCGGTAGACTTATCACGTGCTTATCTAGCAGGCTATGCAGCAGCTAATGAATGGGTGAGTGTGAAAGATCGGGAGCCAGAGCAATATCAGCAATGCCTGTTTGTTGTGGTAAGTCACGACAAACAATACAACAGCAGAGTGTTAGCCGGTTCATACCAGGGATGCAGGGGTGACTATCACGGATTTGCAATGCCAGGTATAGAGTTCGCCGGTGAGTACTGGATGCCGGTACCTGTTTTTACTAAAAAATAAAATGACTATGCGCAACCAAAACAGGAGAAATAAGTTTATTAAGCTCCAATCCACAAATGGATATGTAGAGCGCCAAAGGTATTGTTACACCTACAAGGAGGTCTGCGATCAGAGACATTTTGAATATCATAAACAAGGGATGGAGAGATGAGTGTCCAACAAGAAGGAAACAATATGCTATCACATAGCAGCACGCCAATTCGCTCATCCAAGGGCCGTTTCACTTGCAAAGTATCAGTAGACAATGGCGCTCGTGTTATATCTGCTCACATATGGGGAGATACAAGAGAAGAAGTAGCGGAGCGTGCTGCAGGTTTCCTGGCAGATAATGCAGTGGTGGTGAGTGCGCCGGTGCAAGGGGATATTTTCAAACAATAAATTTCACACAACCATTATGGCAAAATTAAAATACGCATCAGTTTGCTCTGGTATAGAGGCTGCGACCGTAGCATGGCATCCGCTCGGTTGGAAGCCTGTATGGTTCAGTCAGTATGACCCTGAGAATGACTATAGCAAACGACTGGACTTTCCAAGCGAAGTGCTGCAGCATCATTATCCGCATGTACTTAATCTGGGTGACATGCTTAAATTAAGAGACTTAAAAACATATCATGATGAACAATTCGATCTTCTCGTTGGAGGAACTCCCTGCCAGTCATTCAGTATTGCCGGACTCAGAAAAGGACTGGGTGATGAGCGTGGTAACCTCGCCCTTGAATTTGTCAGAATTCTTATTGAAAAACGGCCCAAGTGGTTCGTCTGGGAAAATGTTCCGGGGGTTATTACTTCAGGAACAGATGAAAACGGAGACGAAAGCGATGAAGAATCAGAAGAAGAAGGATCATCAAGCGACTTTGCTTGCATTCTTTCCGCCTTCACAGGAAGGGATATCGCAGCCCAGGACTTTGAAAAATCCGGTGCCATCGAAGGTGAATTTTACTCTATTGCATGGCGCATACTTGATAGCCAATATTTCGGAGTGCCACAGAGACGCAGAAGAATCTTTGTTGTCGGACATCTTGGAAAAGACTGGAGACCACCTGTTGCGGTATTGTTTGAGCAAGACAGCTTGCGAAGGGATTTTACGCCGGGCGGAAAGAAGAGGAAAGGCACTCCCGGAAATTCTAAGAATAGCGTTGGAGGAGATAGTGAACGAGTAGGCCGGCAGAGTAGGCCGGCAGAGTTGGCCTCTACGCTCAATTGTGCTTATGGTGATAAAATGGGTCTTGAAAATCAGCATATCAATAGCGGTGCGCCATTATTTGTTCCATTGCAAGTAGAGGTTGGATTTAGACAAAGAGGATTCGGTGATTACACTGCCTCCGACACTGCCTCAGCGCTAAAGAAGCGAGATTATAAGGATGCCACGGATTTGGTTGTGTCTACCCCGGCATATGGAATACAATCTGTAGCAATTGGCCGTCAGCCAGAAAACGGAGGGAATGGTATGGGTATAAAAGTAGAACAGTCACCTACATTGACTAAGGTGGACAGGCATGCAGTATGTCATGTGATATTCGACACTACTCAGGTTACATCGCCTACTAATGGGTCAAACCCTCAACCCGGAGACCCGTGTCACCCGTTGGTAAAGAATGGGCACGTACCATTGCTGGTATCTCAACCAATAATTCTTGATGATCAAGACGGTAGTGTTATGTCTGTTTATGAGAACGGTATAACTGGAACCTTGAGGGCGCAAGCACACGGTCACGAGCCAATTATTGTTCAGGAGTCTCCATTAGCATTTGGATGGCAAAATTCGCACCAGCAAGGAGATTCGGTAGGAAATGTGACCCCAACTTTAGACAAAAGTAAAACCCCTGCTGTAATTTACAAAACACTGGTTCGCCGGCTTACACCATTGGAGTGTGAGCGCCTGCAGGGATTCCCTGATAACTATACTGATATCCCTGGCGCATCTGACAGTAAGAGATACGCAGCGCTCGGTAACTCAATGACAACCCACGTCATGCAGTTTATAGGTAAGCGAATAGATATGGTTCACGCAGCGCTTGAGCAAATAAAAACCATCAACCAATGAGCAAGAAGAAAACACCACCATCTCTTAATTTCATAATACCCTTAGAGGTATATCCATTTGATGTAATGGTAAGCATAGGGCAGAGTGATGAGCAGCTGGGTGCAGTGTTGGATAAGCTGGACCTTTCTGTTGCGGATATAGAGCTTTGCCGGTATGCCAGCACCACTGCAATTGGTCGTGCAGTTATGTTCAGCACCAATGGTTCTTTCATAAGGCTCCGGCATCTGCCAAGTAGCGCTCGTGACTTTGCTACCCTGGCGCATGAGATATTCCACATCGTCACCTTTGTGATGGACCGCATAGGAATGAAACTTAAGTTGCTGGTGTCTGATGAGGCCTATGCTTACTTAATAAGCTACCTTACAGAGAAGATATACGATAAGATAAATAAGCACTACTAAAAAACAGAATATGAATTTTAATGTAAAAATACTCAAGCAGCTACGTGTTATCCAGGAAATTGATAACACCAAACGGATGGATAAACTTGGCCGGGGATTTTTTGTTGCCAAGCGGCTGAATCCATATAACCCATTGTCTTATATTCTTATTGTTCTAGTGCTATTAGCCAGTTTAATTATGATGGGGGTGCTCGGATTTATCAATCAGGTAAAAGCTAAAAACCCATTCAAGTGGGATTAACTAACAATCTAAAACCTTATGGTGTATAGGTGAACCAATAAACACAAGATGAATTTACAAGAAGCAATTATCGAAATGGCGTCTGGCAAAAAGGTTAAATTGCCTGAGTGGATGGGATACTGGTTTATTCCCGATGGGAATGTAAGTAGTGACCCTGCAGATGACATAAAGGTGTTCACTAGGGTGGGTGATATCCTGAACAGCCCATGGATAGATAAATACAGCACTCGGGATGACTTTGAGATAACTGAAGGGCGCCTTGGTTTCGACTTTGCCATACTAGCTCTTAAAAATGGTAAAATGGTTGCTTGAGAAGGATGGAACGGCAAGAACATGTTCATATTTATGCGTCCTGCAGATGACCTGAGTATATCAATGGTTATTGAGAAGGTAAAGAGTCTGCCGGCATCTGTGAAGGAATACTACCAGAATCGTGACAGCAAGGAAATGCCAGGAGAGCAGGGGGTTGAGCACAATAAAATTCAATGCCTACATATGCATGAGGGCCGCTGATGGATCTATTGTGAATGGTTGGCTGGCATCACAGACAGATATGCTGGCTGAAGATTGGTGTGTAGTTAGCTGAAGACTTGTTTTTATAATGCGCATGTTGACTCTCAACATGCGCATTTTTTTATTCCAAAAAATAAATTTGCTTTGTTGGTTTAATTTAGTACATTTGTGTCATAATAAATCTATGAAAAACAAAGAAAAGAAAATATCGAAGAGTCCACGCCCAGAAGGTAGAGGTGGTTTTTATGTAAACTGCTCTATTGAATTATCCAAAAAAATAGATAAGCTATCAGAGCAGGAGCACCGTACTAAGTCTATGCAGGTGATACATGAAATGGAGAAAGCCACAAAGCACATAAAACTTAATATTGAAGATGTCAAATCTTGAATTATTTGAAACAGTTTATTACCGGCAGACAGACCCTGAGTTCAGAAGCTGGCTATCAGACCTTAAGCATAGGCATGATGGCATAAATGGTACGCAAAAGAAATTCAGGATTGACTCCATATTGGCAAGCAAGTCTTTTCTAAAAGGGATGTCTGTAAGTGAATACCTGGATGAGTTTCATAAATAAAAACATGGCAGACCAAACATTAATAAAACTCGGGAATAAGCACCTAAGCATTTTGGTGTCAGATAGTAATATACCCTACAGCGAAAACGGGAACTTCATAGACAATCGCATTAGCGGCGACTATGAATCAAACAGCAAGTTCTTTAAGTTTGAGGATATGCTATTCCGTAGTAACTGGAGCTGGATTATGGAGTGTGTAGCTGTAATTAAAACACTTCGTTATGATAATGATTTTCGCTTAGACTACGGTGCAGTGCTTAACGTTTCTATGGACATAGATATTGAGGATTTATGGATGCTTTGCGTAGAATTCGCGATGGCTTACAATACGCTTCCGAAACAGCGATACGGGCTATAGAAGATTTACTCACAAAGGCTAAAATACAGTAAACAATGAGTATAAAAAACACACATTTTGGATTAATAGGAAGCCCCTTAATCTTAGCGGCATGGGGGGTGAATCACGCACAATCTCCTGCTTGCATTCAGCCGGAGTGTGATGAAAACACAGAACTCATAATTAAGGGCCTGTTCACGGAAAATAAAGAGCAACCGGTATTCGTAGTCTCAGAACAGCAGCCTAAGCAACATATAGGCCGTAGCAGAGTGGTTACAGAACTGGCACTTTCCGCCGCAATGCTTGCCGGAGTATCTGGAATATCATTGCCTAAAATACATCTTAAAAAACGCTTCGCCACTAACAGCGGTGAGTATAAAAAACGAAAGAAATGAGCGATAAAATATTTGCAACAAAGGATGACATCGGCAACTTGAATAAGGCGTTGCTGATTGTAAAAAAGCAAGACCAGACAGACGAAACAAATGTAGACTGGGAGAATGTTGAGATACATGAAACGCTTCACAGGCTTATATACAATATTGGTCAGTTCGGTAATTGGTATAAGAAAGTTTCCAAGGAAGAAAAGAAATGGTATGATGCCGTGTGCGGTAATTGCGGATGGTGGGGAAGCAGCGAATACTGCAATGGAGGCGGAGCGATTGCTGACACTGGAGATTATGAAGATCCTACGTGCCCTGTATGTAATTCCAATCATATTGAATAAAACCAAAGAAATGACACCGGAAATAAAAACAATTCAACACACGGCAGAAACATTATACATTAATCATCCTGATAGTAGCTATGGCATATTCTGCTTCAACTCGGTAGGTGATTTATTTCTAAACTCAGATTGGGGCATGTATGGGTATGCATGGCGAAGTTATGGTCCTGAGACATTTAAAGAGTTTATCGGTCAATGTAACTCAGATTATATAGTCGGTAAATTCGGCATTAATTACCTTGAAATTTCAAGAAAAAAGCTACCCAAAGACAGAATTACACATCTCAAAAACTTAGTTGACGAACTTATTAAACACTGTAAACAATGACACCTGAAGAACTAATGATGCCGAGGGTAAAGGTAACAAACTACTATCCTAACAGTAAATTTGAAACTGGCGATATACTTCAAAAGTCACCATTGAATTACTACTTCAAAGTAGGTGTGCTGACCAGTAAACACACTGTAGAAATGGTAGAAGAAGTCGATAAATCACCCGCCATCTTCCAGCCACTTCCGTGGTACGCAGAACGTAAGATTGAGGATATGCCGGAGTATATTAGGTCATGGGATAAGCCAATAAATCATTATACTCGCTTTTCAAATGTTGTGATTAAGTGCGGCGTTGATGTTTTTTGGAACAGCACTGAATTTACAAAAGAAAACGGATTCGTAAGCGCTTACGGTGGTATCTGTATATGGGCTTTCATCCCCGCAACCAAACAAGATTACGAAGCATACTTAAAAACTAATAAATGAACACACTAACAAACGAGCAGAAGGATAAGGTATTCGCAATGTACGCGCCTTGTATGGTAATGTACGGGGAAGATGGTCCTTTTATGCTGGAGTATAGCCATCATGAGGCTATAATAAATGCGAAGCTCATTATCAAACCTATATCAGAAATCAGTGATGATGATGCGGTGGAACTCCTGAAAATAGCATGTTGGCATCCACAGATAAAGGACGAGTACGAAGACATTATCTGTGACTTACATGTAGAGCGTATATTAAGAATGCAAGAGTGTGTAAAAATTAAATACTCTCTCATTTGTTTTGAAGGTTATTTTCTCATTGGCACTCTGGATAATATGATGCTACATTTTGAAATGCAGGATGAGAATGAAGAAAATCCGGAACCTATCTGGCAGTCGTATCGCATGGTTGATAAAATCCGAGATCTGGGATATATGGTACCATACATGGGTATAGATATATACGAAGCAGGAATAGCAATAAAACCAACTGATATCAATGGCTAATCAACACGCACCATCTCCTCTTTTTGAAATTGTATGCGCTCGTGAAGGATGTGATAACACTTCATTCCGTACTGCTGCAAAAATCAAGAGGTCAAAAAATATTTATTGTTCCCGAAGCTGTGCCAGGAGGTATACTCGTGAATGTAAGACATACACGGAAGAAGTCCTACAGTATGTTATAGACAATGTTCGTGCTGATGGATTCGAAAAGGTTGCGCAGCATATAGGCGTTACGAATGGAGCCCTGCGCCGGCAAATATCAAAGTGGCGCATTGATGGCATAGAGATTCCTTACCTGCGCAAGGGCATACATGTGGAGCCGGTGCCCAAAAAGAAAAAGGTGGTACATATACTAGCGCCGAAGGTAATTAAGCCCGTAAAGGAGGTAAAGCCTGAGAAGACACGCAGTAACCCAGCGGATGATCTGCCCAACATGCTGAAGTTACCAGGCACCAAGAGTATTTTCATTGCAGAGCATTCCAGAGAAGTAGTATCTGCAGTAAGAAGGGATAGCAGGACAATAGTATTAAAGCATAAGACAGTATAAGTTCATCATTAAATTTGAAAGCATGTTTTTTGATAGATTAATGTCATTTCTTATAGGCATATGCACATTTGGATTTTACAACTCTATATACAGATCAACTCATGTTGGCATGACAATGTCTAATTGCGAACAGTGCAGGGAGATGTCTTATAAGGAATTTAAAAAATTATTCAATAGCGTAGAGTGGACGAAAATTGAAGACTATGATTCACTTGAGTGTAAATATCCACATAATCAATACCATGCGTCTATAATTTGTATAAATGGAATTGGCTGCATATTATCATCATATGGATTTATTCGTGCTGAAATGCTTAAGATGGAAAAATTAATTGAACTACAGTCATGAGTAAAACCTATCACGCCATATATCTCCCTGCAGACAAGCAGATAACAGATGGAGATACCATAATGGACAGCGCCGGCAAAACATTTATATATGATAAGGTAAGAGATTACGAACTTGACCTTTCATATTACAGACCGGCAGAGCTCATGCTTGTAGAGTACGTTTTCAATGAAATGAAAATAGTAGGTAAGCCATCTTGCCACGCGGTCCGCAAATTCCTTAAGCCTGGTGATCAGATATTAAATTCAAGATGCTACCCGGATAGAATACCTGGGGAAATAATGATTAAGTGCCCAACATGTGGCGATTTACAATAAAATAAATAAAAACATGAAGCTACTTAGCCCATCCGATGCGTATTATTACAAGCCGTCAATAATTGCAATCATGGACGTTCTGAAAACCGGAAAACCTGAATATACATTTATGTTGGCTGGACTTAATTCTACTTTCAGAAACAAAAACGATCAGCCGAAACTTAGGCAGGTATTAAGGACTTTAGAGCATCATGGGTTTATTAAAAACATAAATCTTGGGCATAATATCCATCAATGGCAAATAACAGATAAGCAATTCGATTTTTCACAATTAACCAAATAACATGCACATCAAACAAGCCATAGATCAGCAGGTCGATATAATATGCCAGAACATCGAGGAACGGTATAAGTGCGTTGAGATACTGGAACGTGAGGGGACACCCAGTTGCATTATAGGCGTCACAAATGGGCTTTCAATAGCCTTGTGCCAAACCGGTCAGTACTATATCAAAGATATAGACTCCCATTCAAGGCACATCCCCGCTGCCGAATTTATAGCCTCAAACACCGAGCAGGTCGAAGTCGGCTCGCTCTACACACCTGCAGAGATCGAGTACGTGGATAAGGTGGCGATGAGCATTGCGGCACACGTATACGGGGCAAGCAGCCAGAGCAATGACATGATGGCCATTGAATGTTATGATTTCGCACTCGATATGCTGGAGCAGCGCAGATTGTTAACCGGCAAAACAAAATAGCATGGACCTTAAAGAACTAATGATAGATAACTACGTATGCGACCCTAATGGAATTTACAGGGTTGTAGTATCAGTAGAGAAGTTCTCAGTTGCCCTGGCGGAGCTTGAGGGTAGTGAGCGCCGGTATTATGATGCACCACACATAGACCCTATAAGCATCACTCCCAGTATACTGGAAAAATGTGGTTTCATAAAAGAATACGAAGACACGGATGCTTACGGGGAGAGCCTACTCAGCTACAGATATCCTGCTATCAGGGTATTATTCAGATCCGGAGAGATAGAGTCTGTCACTGCTGGGAACTCAATACGAAAGCATATCCTTCATTTGCACCAGCTGCAGAACTGGACATTTGTAAGTTCCGGTAATCATCTTACAGTCAACATTTAAAAACATACATCCCATGAATTGTAAAACATGTGGTATACCAGAAGGTAATGGTTACATATTACCGGCAGACCACTACGAGAAGGACAACATGCGAACATCAGTAGATGGTAAGCGTATAAACTACAACGAAGACATGTATGGTCCTTTCACTGTGCACAGTCTGTCAGATAATAAAATATACCTGGATTCAGGGATAGCCATTGATACTCTTGAAAACACAGGAGTTGATCTATGCGACAACATTGATATGGCACATCCATTATCTGATGTTAAACTGAATAATGGTGAGTGTGCTTGGTGCATAGCCGATAAAATTCAACTTAAACTTTTTTGACCATGACTATAGAACAAAAATTTGAGATACTTAAAGAGTGGGTGAGTACGCAGATGCCCATAAACCTATCTCTAAAGCACGATACAACTGCAATAAGAGATAAAAGCCCGGATTCCATAGCGAATAGGCACCTAAATCCAAGGCATGCACTAACATTTAATGTCCCTCTGCCAGGGCTTAATATAAATCATGGCTGGGGAGAATTAAAGGGATTTGATAAGCAGATAGGCAACTTGGAATTCAGATACTTTCACAATCCTCCGCAGTGCACTTTTGATCGTTTTTTAATGATCAAAAGTAATATGCAAACAGAGAAATAAACATCAAACAACTTTTCAACAAAAATATTCAACTACGAAACATGAGCGAAGAGATAGTATATGGTCATGAAACCAGCAATAAGCCAACTGCAGACATCCCGGAGGAATTAATTGAAGGCGTTAATCGAATACATGATAAAATAGATGTTACGATAGGTGATTTTCAGCACTTAGAGGAGTGTATTTTCAGTGCGCTCTGCAAGGCCGTAAATCTAGGAATCGCATATTCCAATACTGATAAGACATTATCTAACATAAATGACCAGAAGTGGTGGAATTTTATTAAACCAGAAGATATGCCTGAATATGTAAAAGATAATGTCGCAGGTAGGATAGTTATCAAGGTACATAAATGGGTAGAAAATGAGGACTGTTTTATCAGTGATGCGAATAAAGATATAGGGCATAAGAGCCGAATAAACATATTCGTTCCCGCCACAAAAGAAGAGTATGAAGCATACATAAAAAGAAACAAGACCAATGGCAATTCTTAATTACACAACTACGATCAGTGAGCATGCCACTTGTGCTGACATACAGAAGCTTCTGTCATCTAAGGGTGCCAGACAGATCATGCTGGACTATGATGTTAAGCAGAGATTGGTGGGAATATCATTTACAATACTCTCCAATGACATGAGCATATTGTTTCGTTTGCCGGCAAACTTCAAAGGAGTACAGAAAGCGCTCATAAAGCAAACTAACGCCAAGAAGTATCATACAGAAGAGCATGCTATGCGCGTGTGCTGGCGTATCATTAAGGACTGGATATCTGCGCAGATGGCTATTGTAGAGGCTGACCAGGCGGATATGGCTACAGTATTCCTTCCATACTCAGTAATGCAGAATGGAGCCACCGTATCGGAGAACTTTCTTTTCAAAAATGAGGGTAAGCAATTCTTACTTGACACGACAAAATCAGCACTATGCAAACACCGGAACAATTAGTATGCACTAGAGAGCAGTCAATACGCCTACAGGAGTTGGGTATCACTGCGCCAAGTTATTTTCACCACATTAACCAGGGCCGTAAATGCGGATGGGAAGTATTACCACCCGGCATGTGGGATGTACATGACGATGCAGTGGAGGTGTATCCGGCGTGGACTGCCGCTGAAATTTTGGAATACATGCCAGATTGTCGAAGGTTTAAGGTGTCGGAGGGAGTTTCTCAACCCTTGGTTTTCAAGACACTGAACATTACTGGGTTTCAACAATATAAGGTTGAAATTGATTGTGCCGAAATGGGAGAACTGGCTGATGGCAGCAAGGTAAGTAAATCTTGGCGCAGCTGGTATGGAGAGACTGCCGCATCTGCCGTTGCTAATATGTACATAGCATTGTTAACTGATAAATTTATTCTCCCCTTTCCCGGTGCCATCGCCACCGCTGCCCTATAGCACCCCGAACCCTGACCCCCCAAAGAAACAACCCCCACAAAGCGAAGCACCCCACC